>Ga0209518_1000568_pt1 | contig 47101 bp, 75 predicted proteins | sample RifGroB1_FD_183993 | JGI IMG/M metagenome (GOLD analysis project Ga0209518, IMG submission 183993) | Groundwater microbial communities from Rifle, Colorado, USA - Groundwater B1 (SPAdes) (version 2) | ecosystem: Environmental > Aquatic > Deep subsurface > Groundwater | place: Rifle, Colorado...
ATGCTGTGTATGGCCCCGACCCAAACGATGAGGACCACCGATGACTGACAACACAACGACCGTCAAGCCCGCCACGACCCCCGAAGAACTCGCGGCCCTCTACCGCTCCCGCAACGGCGCACGCCCCTCCCCGGTCGCGCTCGGCGACGCGTTCTTGGCCTGCCGCCGCGAGCTGGGCATCTCGCAGCAGGAGTTGGCGCGGCGCACAGGGATCACGCCGGGGGTGATCCACCACCACGAAAGCGTCACGTTCCTGCCTGAGCCGTACAAGACCCACACGGCCACGGGGAAGTTGCGGTTTAAAGAGGCCCGCACGCTGGCCGATCTGGGCTGGTATCACCGCAGGAACAGCGACCGCGCCGCGTACATCGAGACTGACCCGCGGTTCGAGGAAATCGCGGCGCTGTTCATCTCGGACCGTCTCTCGTCGGTGTGGGTGGAGAAGATCGTGGGCGTCGCCCATGACGACCCCGCCGCGACCGTGGACGAGATCGTGCAGCGCGTGATCTCAAAAGCCCCTCGCAAGCCCCGCGGCTACGTCGACACCAGCCACCCGCCGCGGCAACCAATCGAGGCGTCGACCGCGACGGTGCGGGATCACATCCTTGCGCTCGCCGGCGAAGTGGAGGCGTGGGGGATGGCCGAGCACTGCGAGGTCGAGCGCATGCCGGTGCTGGCGGCGGCGCGGCTGCTCACCGACCGCCTATGTCGTGCGGGGCTGGCCGCGAGCACCGCAAACGGGCACGCAGAGACCGTGGGCGCCGGGAACCGGAGGCTCGCGCTGCTGCTGGAGGAGCCGAGGAAGCCGCTGGCAGGGCAGGAGGGTTTGGGGCTATGACCAACGCTGACCTTCTGCGAGAGGCTCGCCGCGCCTACGAGCATGGCGTCATCGACGACTTCGGCGGTGGTGCAAGTAAAGACGACGTGATCGCGTTCGTTCCGCAACTAGTCGACGCACTCGCTTTGGCCGACAAAGGGATTCTGAAATCCTGTCCGTGGTGCTTCAAGAATCTGGACGATGACACGCCTAGCCGCCAGATATCGCACCTTGTTGATTGTGGCGACAGGCATCGCGATGAGGCGCAGGCGTACCACGCGAGGGTGCGGAAGTGGGCGATTCAACCGTGGCAGCGAGCGATGACAGCCGGGAAGTGGTGGTCCTGTCGCAAGTGTGGGGCAGGCTGGGAAGGCTCTATCGAACGCCACAAATCCGACTGCTTCGCGACCCCGTTGGCGACGGCGACCGTGGAGCAGGGCGAAGCCACATGAAGCGCACCCCGCTCCGTCGCGTCACCGGCCTCTCGCGCTCGACGACCCCGATGCGTCCGCGGTCGCGCAAGCTGGCGAAGGTCTACCGCGAGCAGCGCGTCCCCCTGGTGCGCCGCCTGCTGGCAGAGAGGCCCGCGTGCGAGGCCGTCAACGTCGCGCCGGGCCCGTGCTTCGGGGAGCTTACCGTCCACGAGAGCATCCGCCGTAGCCAACTCGGCTCAATCGTGCAGGACGCCAAGGCGGAGGCCCAAGGGCAGACGTTCCATGTCCTTTGCGTCGGCCACCACGGTTACGTGACCGATCACCCATCGTGGGCGGTCGAGCACGGGTTCACGCAGCGGAGGCGGGCGGGATGAGGCTGCTCGACTTGTTCTGCGGTGCCGGTGGTGCAGCGATGGGTTATTCCCGTGCTGGCTTCACCGACATCGTGGGCGTAGACATCAAGCCCCAGCCACGGTATCCGTTCACGTTCATCCAGGGTGACGCCATGACGTACCCGCTCGACGGGTTCGACGCGATCCATGCAAGCCCGCCGTGCCAGGAACATTCCGTCGCACGCAACATGCATGCCTACATCTCGTACCTCGATCTGGTCCCAGCGACCCACAAGCGTCTATCGGCCCACGGGACGCCCTACGTGATCGAGAACGTGACGCCGGCGCCGCTCGAAAAGGTCATCGAACTCTGTGGAACGATGTTCGGTCTGCGGTTGTTTCGGCATCGTGCATTCGAATCGAATGTGATGCTGCTCGCCCCGCCCCATCGACACGAAAAGGCGTGGGTGACCCAACCGCTGCCGAGCAAGTATTCGTCCTTCAAGAACGGTGCCAGTCACATCACTGTCGCCGGCCACAACTACCCCCTGGCGGACGGGGCGGCCGCAATGGGTATCGACTGGATGAACCGAGACGAGTTATCAGAGGCCATTCCACCAGCGTTCACCGAATACATCGGCCGTCAACTACTCGCGACGATGGTGACCCCATGACCCCCGACCCCCTCTGGTACGCCACGGACTACCCCTACGCGGGCGGTTGGCTGTGATGAAGCCGTACTACGCGGACGAAACTGTCGCTATCTACCACGCCGACGTGCGAGCGATCGGTGCGGAATTGCTCCCCGAACTGGCAGCGGTCGTCACGTCGCCACCCTACAACGTGGGGCTGGACTACGGCGACCGCGTCAACGATTCGGGCGAATGGGACGAATACCGGGCGCTTGCTGAATGGACGTGCGGACTCGCTGCCCATGCGCTGATACCCGGCGGGCGGGCGTGGGTGAACGTGACGCCCGTGGTCCCGGTCGCGCCACTGGCACCGGGCGATCACAGTGGGCGATGCTACAAACGCCGCCTGAATCTTCTCGGCCTGTGGACCTCCACGCTCGAGGCCTCTGGCCTCGAGCTGTGGGACATCGTGTGCTGGCCGACACCAGGGCGCGGACCGGGTACGGCATGGGGCTCATGGGCATCGCCTGCCGCACCGAACCTTCGGGGTGAATGGGAGGCCATAGCGGTCGCCTACCGCGAGACGTGGGGCCGTCCGACACCTGCGGCTTTCGCCAACTGGAAGGACGAACTTGGCGGCTGGACCGGACTCGTGTCGAACGTCTGGCGAATGCAGCCAGAGCCTCGGGATCCCGGGGGCCATCCAGCACCATTCCCGCTCGAGCTGGCATTGAACGCTATCCGCCTCTCGAGTTGGCCCGGAGAATCCGTCCTAGATCCGTTTATGGGTACGGGGACCGTCCTTCGCGCAGCTAAGGATCTCGGACGCAAAGCCATCGGAATCGAGATCAACGAGGCGTATTGCGAGACGGCCGCAAATCGAATGCGGCAAGCGACGATGTTCGAGAACGCCCCTGCGATGCCCGCCACGGTGGGCGCGGCGCAGCTGAGCATGCTGTCTGGAGGGAGCGAGTGAGCACGACGAGACGGACCTTCAAGTACCGCATCTATCCCACGGCGGCTCAGGCTATTGTGTTGGATCGTTGGTTGTGGCTGTGATGCACAAGAACTTGCGCAATGCCGGCACGATCCTGAACGCTGCGCTGGCAAACGCCGTCGCGCGGTCGCTGAACCACCTCCCCGGCGCATGGCGGGACTGGGGCGTGATGAAGTCGTCGACGTGCCAGCGCGGCGAATGTCGCGCCGTGATGGTCGAGCGAAACGACGACGGCCGCGGCGTCAGTGGAGAGGCTGTCGAGAAGCCGTGCGGAGGGAAGAAGTGAACGACGCAGAGCGTGACGCCCTTGTGAGAGCGCATCTCACGATGGTCGAGTGGTATGTGCAGGACCAGGGCGAATTTCTTGGGACAGTCGGCGCGATCAACGCCGCGCATCGGGAGGTCGAGGCCGTGCAGATGATCGACGCCGTGCTCGGGAAGTGTCCTGAGGCGACGGCCACATGACGGCACTCCGCGTGTTGTCGATGGGCTGGGGCCGTCAGACGTGGACGCTGGCCGCGATGATGGCGCTCGGCGAGCTGCCGCGCGTCGATTTCATCGTTCACGCCGACACGACCCACGAGCGCGAGGCCACCTACGCCTTCCGGCGCCAGTGGGAGCCGTGGCTGGGCGAGCACGGGCTGAAGGTCGTGACGGTTAGGGAACCCGTTACGACCCCCGTGCAGGTGTGGCGCAGTAAGACGGACGGCGTGATGATCCCGGCGTTCACCAGCGACCGTGAGACGGGCGAAGCGGGACAGGTTGGCCGACAGTGCACGATGATGTGGAAAGTGCGGCCGATCCGCCGCTTCATCCGCGAGGAGTTGGACCGGCGCAAGATTCAAGTGACCCCCGGCGTCGTCGAGTCGTGGCAGGGCATCTCACTAGACGAGTTTCAGCGGATGCGATCAAGCGACGTTGGGTACATCACGAACGTGTACCCGCTCGTCGATCGTCAGATGTCCCTCTCGGACTGCGTTACCTGGCTGGCATCGCGTTCCCTGCCGATTCCGCCGAAGTCGGCATGTGTGTTCTGTCCGTTCCACAAACTCGCTGACTGGCGAGCCCAGAAACGGGCGGGCGGCTCGGACTGGACCGAGGCGCTTGCGGTGGACAGCCTTATTCGCGAGAAGCGCACCAAGATGACGCTCTACGTCCATCCCGCCCGCAAGCCGCTGGCCGAGGCTGTCGCAATTCCCGAGGACTTCGGGGCGAGCCAGGCGACGTTGTTCGGCGAGGAAAACGCCTGTGATTCCGGGTACTGCATGACATGAAACTCACCTTCACCGTGCGCTCGATTCCAGTGGCGTGGTCAAGGACCCGCATTGCGTGGAACCCGACCACTGGTGCCGTCCGCCCCTTCAACCGGGCGCAAATGACCGACTACGGGCACCTGGTGGCAACCGCGGCCGCCATCGCCGCCCGCGAGCAGGGATGGCGCATGGTGCCTCAGGGCGTGCCCGTGACGCTCACGGTGACCGCGTACCTGCCGATCCCGGCGAGCACGAGCAAGCGGAAGGCTCTCGCGATGATCGGGACGCCGTGTACTGTCAAGCCCGATCTGGAGAACGTCGCGTACAAGCTGATCGCAGACGTGCTCCAGAAACCGGACGGCAGAAGGCCGCGGGCCGGGGTGATCTTCGACGACGGCCAGATATGGCGGGGCGTGATCGAGAAGTATTGGACGCGGGTAGAGGATGCAAGGGTGGTCGTGGAGGTAGAGGCGTGAAGGAATTTGATCTTGGAACCGTTCTGTCGATCACACATGATCGGCTGTTGGCCCCGAAAGGCATTGATGGCGTCTACGAAATCCTCAACTACATGACGAACTCGGAATTGTGGACACACCAACTACCGAACGCCGCCCGTAAATGCGCCCCGGTGATCTTCGGACAACATCCGTGGCTCCGAGACGTGTCCGTGGATGGAATTGTCCACGACAACTGGCAGGAACGAATGGCCGCGCTCAAGGCGGCGCATGGCGACACCGTCGCACTCGAACCGCTGCCGCCCGACGACCACCTGACAACGAACCCATTCCGAGACCTGCCGGAAGGCGTGCCCGTGATTCCGGTCATCGTGGATGGGGAGACGCCCGCATGACGACAGAGACCGTGATCGACAGCGAGCACATCGACATCGGCGCGTGTGCGGCAGACAGCCAGTGCCGGTACTGCCCCGCGTGCGGCGGCGTCTGGCGGCACGCTGATTCAGGACGCCACGTATGCCGCAAGGAGGCTCCGGATGCCTGAGACAGAGAAGGCCCCCAGCAAGGAAGCGCTGGCACGAGCTGACGCCATCGTGGCGACCTACAAAATCGTCGCCGCCGCGGTGCGCCGACGGCATCTTGTAGACAATCTGGCGAGGGAGCTAGAGGCGTTCGCGGCCGGGGCGCGCATGCAGGAAGTTGACCGCACGATTGTCGATCTAGCGGCCTTGGTGACCGACCGCGACGCCCTCCGCGAGCGCAACCGGGCGCTGGTGGCGGCGCTGCGAGCGATCGCCGATGGCGAGGTGGGCGTTCGCCTGATAGCCCGCGCTGCGCTGGCCGCGGACGCCAAGGCCGGGGAGGACGCAGATGACCAACGCTGACCCGCTGATTGAGCGATACGAGCGGCTGTCGATTGGCGACACGATGGTTCGAGACGGCCACGAACTCATGTGGGACGGCGGACAGTGGAAGCACTCGCCGGACTGCCACGACGACGCGCCAGATGGGATTGAGGTATGACCACCACCACCGCCGCCCTGATCGCTGAGGCCAAGCGGCTAGACGCCGAGGCGACGCCGGGACCGTGGGTCGTCAACGAGAATGACGACGACCGTATCGTGCAGCCCGGTATCACTCGAAAAGGTGACGGCACACCGAAACGGTTACGCAGACGAGACATGCCAATCGTAGCGATAACGCCGGATGGAGCCTGCGGTGACCCTGAGTGCTGTTCACAGGGGGAATCACTGTCGGTGTTCCCTGCCGACGCCGCCTTCATCGCCCGTTCCCGCACGCTGCTCCCGCAACTGGCCGACGCACTCGTGGCACTAGAGGGCCAAAGTGCAGCACGACTAGCAGGTTGGAACAACGAGGCCATCCGTAGGCAGGACGCGGAGGCGAGGCTGGCGAAGGTGCTACCGCTGGCAGTCGACACCATCCAAGTAGTCCGCGGTGGAGAGTGGGTCGGCGGTAAACGGTGCCGCTCTTGTTACGCAGAATGGGCAGACGGTTACACGTCCCAAGGCCATGCCTACAGCGAGCCGCGGACATGCGCCCCCGACTGCCCCGCACGCCCGATGGAGCCGACCGATGGATAAGCGTCAACAATTCGTGCGCGCCGTGGCTGATCTTGCCGCGTCGCTCTACGACTTCCATGAGCGATGGGGATTCGGCAGCTTCAACCCCCGCGACCTTCGAGACGTGTTCGCAGAGCGATACCGGATTCTCGACGAGGAAATCCTTGAATTCCGTATCGAGATCGACGCAGACCATCGAAGGCGTGCCGCTGAGGAAATCGCCGATGTGCTATTCGCGGCTTTAGGGGATGCAGAACTTCTGACCGACGACGCGATCACGGCCCTGCACATCGTCGCCGCCAAGAATCGGGCCAAGACTATGAAGACCCACGCCGTCGCTCCATCCGGCAAGTTGCTCCCGCTGGCCGATGACAAGGCTGCCAAGTGGGCCGGGATGGAGGATGCCCGCGCCGCCGCAATCGAACGAGACGGTAAGCAGTGCAGGCACGAGTACCGCTACTACCCGACAGACAGGGAAAAGTGGTGCCACAAATGCCGCTTGACCTTCGCGATGGTGGCGCAAGACGCAGGACGCCCCGATGACTACCGCTAGCGCACGCCCGATGGAGCCGGGGACGTGAGCACCAGCAGATGCCCGTTCTGCGGTAACGCCGGGTGGATACTCGATAGCCGCACCGACCGTTACCCGATCAGCCTCGAATTGATCGCCTGTATTTACCCGGAATGTTCCGTGAGCGGGCGAGCGGTCGCGCAACTATCCGTCATTGGCCCCAAGTTCACGTCGGTGGCCGAACACCCCACGGAAGGGTATGTGATGAGCCTGTCGAAGCCGTTGAGCGCACGCCCGATGGAGGACGCATGACGAGCTTTACCGATCCCGTGACGATGCCTTTATGGGTGCTGCTATTAGCGGGCATCGCTTTCAGCTTTGCGTCGGCCGTGGTTAACGAGATCATTGGGGCGATACGCCGCTATCTACACGGAGACGACGTCCATGCCTGAGCCCACGCCCACCCGCGTCCAGCGTCGTCGGACGAAAGGCTGGCGTATGCCGCCGAACACGGTGTATGTCGGGCGTCCGTCGAAGTGGGGCAACCGCTACGAGGTAGGCACGATTGTGCCAGCCGCGAGCGATCTACCGATTCCCAACCGTGAGACAGCCAAGATTCTCTATGAGGACTTGGTAATCCGTTACGACCGCGTTCTAGAGGCCGAAGCTATCCTGGAACTGCACGGTAAGAATCTCGCCTGCTGGTGCCCGCTCGACGAGCCCTGCCACGCCGACGTTCTACTGGAGATCGCTAATGCCTGACACGAAGCCCACGCCCACGGTGGTAGACAGCGACCGCAAGATCGCCCGCACGTGGTATCGCACAGGCCGCGGCATCTCCATCGGCAGCGTCACGGACATGATGGCCGAGATCGCCGCGGCTCGTGAGGCGTGGGGCGTGCCCCGCGAGGTGTTTCAGGCCGCGACGCAAATCACTGACCGATGAAATCACCGAGGCCGCGATGGCTACGGCCCACCGCGCCGACGCGGTCGCCGCGCTCGTGGAGGCGGGACAGCGATTCGTCGAAAACGATTCGTGGTGCGCGAGCCTAGCGGCCCACGATGCCACGCAGGCAGATTGCGCCTGCGGCTACGTGGCGTTGCGCGCCGCCCTGGAGCGCGTGAAGGGAGAGAGCGAGTGACACGAATCAGCGAGGCCGACCTCTCCCACGCCGCGTTGCGCCAGACCGTCCACGGCAACTGGTACATCGCGGCGAACGATGGCAGCGGCCTCGAATGGGGCTACTTCGACTCGCAGGGCGCTGCCCTTACCTTCGTCGGCAAGTATGCACGTCGTATGTCTGCGCTATCCGTGGAGTTGCGACGGCTTGGGCTGTCGGTGGCGTCGGCGACGCCGGAGAAGGCGCGCTAAGGCTTCGTGGAGCGCGCGAGGTCCGCCGCCCTCGTAATCACCTCACGCGCCCACCTGACCGCCCTGTCCAGCCACGCCTGCACCTCGACAGGCAAGCGGCCGTCCCAGACGAACACGATCACGTAGGCCAGCCCGCCGAGCGCCAGCGCCAGCAGCACCGCGAGCACGAGCCAGCGCCGCCGCCAGACCCCGGCCACCACCGCCTTAGCCTTCTGCGCGCACGTCCTGTGACCCGCCTCCCGTGGCCGCGCCAGCCACGCACCGATCAGCCCGACCTCGTACAGCACGAAGATCGGACCCGCCATCATCGCCTGATTCACGGGGTCGAACGTGGGGGTCAGGATCGCGCCCAGGATGAGGGCCGCTACGAAGACGTACCACCTGAGCCCCCTGAGTTGCCGGGATGAGGTGAGTCGCATCTTCGCCAGCAGGAACATCGCCAGCGGTATCTGGAACACGACGCCCATCCAGAAGGTCAGCGCCCACAGGAGTCTCAGGTACTCCGTGATAGCGATCAACGGGACCGCGACTCCATTGCCGAAGCTGAGCAGGAACCTCAGTCCGGTGGGGAGCATCACGTAGTAGGCGAACGCGGCCCCGACGATCCAGCACGCGAGGGCCACGGGGATGAATATGCGGATGAACCGCCGAACGTGAGACGGAATCCACTGGCTTACGAGGGTGTAGAGACTGATCGCCGCGACCGGGAGCGCAGCGATAACCCCTCCCCGCATGGAAACATAGAGCGTAGCGCCGAACATCTCTGTCGGCGCGATGAAGATTGGCAGCCCCTCGTAAGGGGAGAGCATTCCCCCGGCCGGGACGAGCAGGAACTGATAGATAGCCTCGCGGAACTGCCAGGTTGCGCTACTGCCGAGCCCGAAGGCTGCGAAGACAATCCAGCAGCGCCAGTGGAGGCGCTTGCCGAAGCGACGGCCCGCGTCCCAGCCAGGGACGCTCGGCATTAGGACGCCGAGGGCTTGTCAGCCTTCTTGAAGCGGCTGAGGAACTTCCGGCTGGAGCTGATCGCGACGGCCAGGATCAGAAAAGCGGCGATGCAGCCGACGATTATCAGAAGTTCTTGAGGACCCATACCGAACATCTTGCACTCTCCTACAGGCGCTCAAGCATCTTGAGCACACTACTTGAACGCATCCGCCGCACCATGCCGTGCATGCCGGCCTTTGTCGTGATCGCCGTCCACGTGAGGATTCCGACACCCGCCTGTGCCAGATCGGGCACGAGGCCGGTCGCCTCCCCGAAAAGGTACTTCGTCCCCCGCACCGCGACGAACGAGCCAAAGATGGAGACGAAGATGATACGTAGGAGCCAGCCCAGCGGTGACATTCGGCTACGCCTTCTTGTCCTCAAGCCCATCCAGGACACCTCGAATCATCCCAGCGCCCTTACGGAGATAGTGCTCGCCCATGATCTTGATCGGCTGGAACCCCGCCTTCTTGGCGCGCTCGAAGACGTCGCGGAGCTCTTCACGGAACTCCTCTGGGGTCGTGGGCAAAGACCGCACCGCCTTGGTCTCGGACTTCGCCTCCCCAGCCGGTACAGCCACAGGCTCGACTGCTGCGGGGGGGGCCGGTGCCTCCGCGGTCGCGGTCTTCGTCGTCGCGTCAGCCTTCACCATAGGAATGTCCCTTCTGAGTCACAGCGCACATTGTATAGGTGTTGGCGCGACTAGGCCGCTGGCGTATCGGCCGCGGCTGGCTTCGGGCACTTCGCATGCTCGGCTTGGGTCTCCACGTACTGCCGCGTGAGAGAGGCGTTCACCATCTTGAGGTTGGTGTTCTCGTCCTGAAGGCTGCGGATCACCGCGTGCAAGTCCTGCGCGGTCACGTTGATCGTGTTCTGTGACATCTTTACCCCTCGTACGCGCTGGGTGATGCGACGGCCTGCCGGGCGACGCGGAACTCGTAAGCCAAGACCTCCTCCGACACGACCTTGTAGATGTACGAGGCCGCGTCGTTAGCGTCGGGACGACCGACAGGCCAAGCACCGCCGCCCGGATAGGGCTGTGTCGCTTTGAGGAAGTCTTGCAGCCTCGTTAGTGCTCCGTTGCCAACAGTCTTTCCACCGGGATAGGCGAGGTTGTCAGCGCGAGCGGGAAAGCTGGTCGCTTCCTTGATTTGCGTGTTCGTCGCCATATCGTTCTCCTACGCCTTGGTCGGGTACACGGTGAAGTAGTACGGCGTGCCGCCGATGTCGATCTCGATGTCGAGCTGCGTACCGCTGAGGGCGGAGGCGGAGGCGTTCTTGAGGTTCTTGAGGACCATGCCGCTTGCGCCGGTTCCGGACGAACCCAACACCGCACTGGCCCTTGCTATCGAGTTGCCTGCAGCGTCCCACCGCCAGACCTCGCGGATGCCGTCAGGGTTTCCGCCACCCGGATGCGTGCGGACCACGACCGCGGCCCCAATGTCGCTTGTAGCAGGGGACGCGTCATCAACCTCGAAGATGATGTCGGCAAGGGTCGTAACGTAGTCGGTTCCATCGTCCGCGACTGCCCGAAGCACGCCGAGAATGTCGTCGTCCGCGACGATGGTGAAAGAGCCGATAGTCGCGTTCCGTGATTTCACAAAGTAGGCGACAGGGCCATTAACGTCCGCAGACCACCGCCCAAGTATCGTGGACGCATCCGCCGCGGCTGTCCCTAGGACTTGCACCTCCGACGTGTCGCCAGCGGCAGACACCTGCGCCGTGTGGCCGACGATCAGGCCGTACCCGTTGGCAACCGAGATGTCGCCCGTAAAGCCGTGATAGCCGGTCCCGACAACAAGCGAGTTGTAAAGCTGGTTCGTGCCGTCGTACTGGATGGTCGCGTCGCCGCCTGTACCAAAAGTCAGCGCGACGCTGTCGTTGAATGTCTTGGCCGCCGTGATCGCTTGGGCAAGGCCCAGCGTCATCAGCGTGTCGGTGCCCGTGATGACCGGCAGGTTGAGCTGGCGGTCCGCGGTGATCGCACCGGGCACGATGTCGTAATCAAAAGTGAAGGCAGGATTGCGAACACGAAGCGTCTGGACTTCCAGTGCCGTGAACTGCGCCGACGCGTCGTACATGTGCCAGCGGACACTTGAGCCGTTCGTGATCCGAACGTCGTAACGCCCCTCGGTCGCGTGCGAGAACGCCCAGTAGCCGTTCGCGTCGGTGGTCGTCGTCGCGAGCACCGGCGTCGTGGTGTTGCGGGCCAATAAATCAACAGTTGCCCCCTCGATAGGAACACCCGCATTTGTAAAGAGGAACGAAGCCAGTAATTGCGTCGCCATGTTAAGGACCTACTTCTCCAAGAACATCGACTCCTGAGGCGCCCCGCGAGCCAGGCATTGTTGATACACAGCCAGATCGCCCGCAGACGCATTCACAACGCGCCTGCTTCCAAGAACCGTGCTGCCGCTGTCTGCGCTTCCGTCCCGATAACGCAGTGCAGGCACGGCAATGCCTTCTGCCAGCACGCGTGACATATGTGTTGGCATCGTCGAAAGGATGTCCGCGTAGGCAGTGCGTTTTAAGTCGCCAGAAATCGCTAAGAACCTGACTAGACTTGCCGCGGCGATTATTCTCAGCGCGTGTAACGGGTTCTAGGTGTGCCGGATTGACACAGGCACGAACGCGACAGAGATGATCTATTTCAAGGCCCGCAGCGATCGGCCCGACTAGAAGTTCATAGCTGACCCGATGCGCCTTCTGGGTTCTTGATAACTTCCGCCCGCCCCCGCTTCGAATCACTCCATAACCGTCATTCACGTTATCTTTGGCACCACGCCATATCCAACAGGAACTTCCATTCCACAGGGGGCCGGTTTTCTCGACCATTGCCCGGAAGCGTGCCTCTAACGTTTGCGTTGCCAAGCTAAGACCTCACGATCGCGACCCAGTCGATGCGGTCGTTATTGACAGTGGCGTCGGCGTAGAACGTACTTAGCGGGACCGAGCCCTCGCCAAAGTCCAGTGACAGGTGCGCTATTGGGCGGGCGGCTACCGGGATCTCGAACTCCCAACTATTCGTAGCCAGCGCCACGTCAGACAACCCGATGAACATGCGCCCCGTGTTCCCAGCGCGCGTCTGGAACTGGATCTTCTTCACCTGGTCAGCCGTGGCGCTGAGCTGCACGCGAGTCGTCGCCGTCGAGACCTGAGTCGAGCCAAAGATCACCCTCATCTAAGCCTCAATGCACGTCACGGTGGATTTCCCCCGTTCGTCGTGCCCGGTAGCCTCAAGGCCCGTGGCCTGCACCACGTCGACGTAGTAGTTGCGATCCCCACCGGAGTCGTCGCGGAACGTCAACTCGACCAGCGTCGTGGTCTCCACAGCGGTAATCAGGGCGGCGCGCCGTTCTGCGGGCGACCGTCCGCCGTAGACGGGCACGGTGAAGTCGATCTCGAACTCATGGCCGTACTTCGCCGGCAGTTTCTTGCGGTAGATCAGCGCCATCGACAGCACGTCGGGCTTTAGCGTCGTGGTCGAACCACGAGCGAGCGCGACCCTGAAGCGGATCGCCCGGAAGTCCGTGCCTGTGGGCGTTGACGAGTCGGGAAACAGGTAACTCGTGACGCCATTGGAGGAGATCACGCCCAACTGCGTGTAGGAGGCCGAGTAGTTCGAGCCGTAGGAGATCGTGGCCGTCTCGGTCGCCGTGGCCCCGGCAAGCTCAACCCGTAGTTCAAGGGCCGTCTTGGTGACTTCGATCTGGCCTGCGTCGAACCACGGCGTCTCGTGTTCGGCTGAGGCCGCGTAGGCGAACGTTGTGATCTCGTTCGGGTTCACGATGTCCCGCGGGATCGACATGTAGTAGATGCGCTGGTTGTGCGCCCACCACAGGCGATAGGTCGAGTAGGCGTTCGAGACATGGGCGTAGGTGATCGCCGCTGCGTTTTCCCCGCCGAGCCACTTGACTTCCCACGCCCCGCCATCCCAGCCCAGGATGTGAGAGAAGCCCGTGTCGACGTCGATCACGTCGGCCGCGTTCGGCGCGTTCTCTGCGCTGAAGTCGTCAAACTCGCCGGGCGCGGTCGTGGCGTCGAAGATCGCCAGAAGCTCGTTGGGCGTCGAGAGTAGTTGGCGAATGACGCCGCGCTTGTCCGAGGGCAAGCCGTCGTCGCGGTCCGGCCCCATGACGGAGACGGCCGCGCCCGGCCCCTCACCTGCCCCGTAGCGGTGGATGCCGTTGCCGGACGAGTAGTACAGGGCGTCGCGCCAGCGGGCAAACCCCTTGCCGCTGTCGGGATGCGGGGGGATCGCCAACTCCACCTCGTGGAACACCCCGTTGTCGTTGTCGTAGGCGTAGGGGCCGTAGGTGGTCGCCGCGTACAGGGCCAGCGTGCCGTCTGCGAGGCGGCCAACCTCAAGGTTGGTCACGGAGTTGTTGGGCAAGGGAAGCTGGCCCGCGTTCGTTTCTGTCCCGATGGCGGTCGAGAACCAGAGTTGGCCTGTGAAGTCGATCCCCCACAGGCGATCGTCCCAGTAGGAAAGGAACTGCGTGTCCTTCGTGTCGTCGTTGAAGGAAGCGCCGTCGCTTGTGTAGGTATAGCCGCCGGGGGTTCCGGAGGTCACGAAGGCCAGATAGACGGTCCCGCCCATGCGAAACGTGATGGCGTCGGTCGCTATGGCGGGCAGGGTCGCAAGCGAGCTACCCCACGAGTCCGTCGTGTTGTTGTACTTGCGAACGTCGGTGCCAAAGGCGGCGTAGATCTCGGAAGCCAGCTCCCCGATGGCCCCGACCGTGAAGACGCCGGTGACGCCGGACGCGGCCGTGGTGGTGGCAAGGGCAGGCGGTACAAGGTGGCCGTGGTAGCGCAACTGGCAAGTCGACCACCACGCACGATTTACTTGATCCGGCGTCCGCATCTTGTTGAGGCCGATGCCGTCGCGCCAGTTGTTCATCACGAGCACAGAGGCGCGCCGCTGGGAGTCGTAGCGGTAGTCGCCCGTGACCTGCTTTTCCGGGTATATCGAGGCGAGCGCCGACTTCACGCCGCCCGTGATGGGATGAGGAACAGAGTTCAGCAGGACTTCGCCGGATTTCGCAACCGCTCCTGGCATCTAACTGACGACCCTCATGCCCGGAGTCCACGGGAGTGCGGCCTTCGCTTGGTCTGCGCGCTTGCCCCAGTAGGAGGCAAGGGAACGCAGCGCGTCGGGATCGGTCGATGGGCCGCCGCCTTGAGAAAGCAAGGTGCGTTCAGTGGCGCGGGCGATCACGAAGTCGTCGTCAATGGTGTTCGCGGTCGCATCCGCCGTGAGGAGGGACGGTGTGTTGCCGCCCGTGAGCTTCAACAGGCGACTGGGTGGAGCGTGGCGGAACACGAGATCGCGGGTGTTCTCCTCGGCCCGCCAGTTGTTGCGGTCCATGAGAACCCATGAGGCCGTCGAGTCGAGGACCCCCCGAACGTCCGAGATCCAGACGGTGTTCGCCGCGATGTTCACGGCGGCGTTCAGGGCGACACTGATGATGGCGGTGTCGAGTTCGGGATTCCCAAGCGCGACCCGCACGAACGTCCACGTATCCGCGGCCAGTGCGGGGATCGAGAGGGTTTCGAGCGCAGAGACCGCGAGCGCCGTGTCGTCGAGCAGCAGCGTGAAGTCGCCCGCGGCGGTCGCGGTGGTGGACTTGACCCAGAACTCCACGTAGTCGTACCCGGACAGGTCGAGTGATGTGATCGCCTTCGAGGACACAACGCCGGTCGTGAAGCCCCCGGCGATGGTGAACTTGTTGGACGCGCCCCCAACCTTGTAGTCCTCGGTATCGACGACGCGGGTGACGTTTGCGGGAGCCGCCGCTTCGTCCCACTCGGTCGCGGCGTCGTGGATCACCGTGCTCTCGACGGACCTGCGCGTGTACACCCCTGAGATCGCTGTGAGGGTGCTGGGAACGTCAAAGCGCGTCTGTCGGCCGTCGCCGTGGAGCGCAAGGCTCTCGACAGGCACGAAGGCCAGCCCCGTGACCTCGATGATCGCCTGGTTGATGTACTCGTTCACGATCTCGGGGTGGAGTTCGAGACCGGACTTCCCGATGAGCTGGAACGTGTCGTTGGCCGCGGTCGCGTCTGTGAGCGCGGGCGCGATGGTCAGCGTGGTCACGCTCGCGGCCACAGACGATGCGGTAACGGTTCGCAGCAGGTTGGCGTTGTTGGCTCCCGACGTGGGCCAGATGCGCCAGCCGCGGTAGTCGTCGGACGCGCCCAGCGCGAGCTGGTTCGTCACGACCGTCGTCGTCGTCCCGGTGGCCGAGGCGGTGATCTCGATGATCGCGCCGCAGTTATACAAAACCGAGGCACGGAGTTGTCTTCGGGTTCTCGCCGCCAAAACTGGCATCTAGGCCCGCTCTTCTAGATACTGAATCGCTTTGCGTATTCGTGGAAGGCTGTCGCCCAACCATCCAAGTGCCCTGTTGCAGTTGTCGCAGAGCAGGCCACGAACACGGCCCGTTGAGTGGTCGTGGTCTACTGACAGACATCGCCCACGGTGACGCCGTTGGCCCCGCTGACCGCCTCCGCAAATAGCACAGACACCATTCTGTTCAGCCAACATACGGGCGTAGTCCGCCTCAGTGATGCCAAAGCGGGAGACCAAGTCGGCAGCCCGGCGCTTGTCTTTAATGCGCTGGTAATACTCCCTACTGTGCTGACTGGTTCGAAGTTTCTGATCTGCCGAATAGGCGTCTTTTGTAGCTGCTTCGGGGTGCAATTCGCACCAACGAATAAAGGACATCACCGGTGTCTTGCCAGTTAGGGCGTGACGACGCTTACGGGCTCGCTCACGAGCCTCATTACGAATCCCCTCTGGGTCAGTTTCTCGACGCGCTTGGTAATGGGCTTTCGCGCGGGCGCGCATGGTCTCCCGATTGCGGGCGTAGTAGCTCTTCCACCAAGCCTGCCGTTTAGCCGTTAGGTTTGGCATGGGGTTAGAGCGCCAGTGCTCTGCGTCCTACGTTATAGAGCCGGGCGACCTGATCCGCGGTAAGGGCGATCTGGGTGAAGAAGGGGCCAAGCGGCCCGCCCGCCATCGTTCCGTCGAAGAAGTTGGCGTTTTCGGTGTCGCCCAGCTCTACAACCGATGTGGTGTCCCGCAGAGACGTGAAGTTGGCGTCGTCCGTGTCGGTGCTCGCGACCACCGCGCCATCTTGATAGAGGTTGATACCCGAGGCGTTCGCTGACCCGTCGTAGGTCGCGACCACGAAGACCCACGCGTTCTGAGACAGCGCATCGTCAGCCGCGGAGTCAATCGTGGCGTTCGGGGTCGTAGCGTCGGTTTCGTCCGAGAGGATGAGTTGGAGTTGGTCTGAGGCGTTGAGAATGAATCGCCACTCTCGCAGGTCCCCGGTCGCCGTGTACTTCGACAGGATGGCGGAGTTTGTGGCGTCCACCATGTTGACCCACGCCCCAACGCTAAAAGCTCCTGCGGCCCGTGACCAGTAGGCGTTGTCAGGGCTGTCCGCTTCGTTCGCCGCGCCATCGAACCGCAGAATGGGAATGACGCCCTGGTAACTGCCGGGACTCCCGAGGTTCAGGGCGGTGGTCCAACCACTCGGCGCCGAACTCCATGTAAAGGTCGCGTTGACGCCCGTGGACGTGGCTCGCTGAGTCGTAAACGTGGTGGCTGAGGGCGTGCCGTGGTAGGCGTCGGCGAACGGCAGAATGGTGGCCGTCGTACCCAGAAGGCCGTAGACGGCTTCGTAGAGGGCAGCGTGGCGGGCCGCGTTCTCCTGCCAGCGATCCCCGTAGGTCGTTGCCGGACTCGTGAGGAGTCTGCGGTAGCCAAAGGGCCGGTAGACGGGGCCGTCATGTCCAGGCATGGCTACCCCGCTACCTTGCTGAAGTACTCGACGTCGAGCGCGGCGTCAGTCACGCTCTGCCGTATCGCCCGGAAGTGCTGTATCTCGCTCCGTGACTTGAGGAGGATGATGTCTCCCGGATCGGCCTGAATGCCTCGTGTGGAAGTGGGCGGATCGCCCGGACTCCGCGTGAACACGACGCTGGCAGTCCTCACGTAGATTTCTGCCGCGTGCGCCTCGTCGGGAGGGCTGGTGAGCGGAACTGCCGCGGTGCTCACGGCGAGGCCCCATTCGTTCTGGGTCAGCGCGAGACGCTCGGCGGTATCAAAAACCTCTACGGGGAGCGGGGCGTCCTTCGTGACGAACTCGCCGGGACGCCCGTCTGCGTCCGAGTGCCTGATGAGCACCACTACACATTCCTTTCTGCCCTGTCGGGCGCGGGAGAAGCTACCCCGCTATTCGATTGTGCTAAGTACGGGCCACGATCACGTCGCCGGTGTCGAACTCGGCCCACTTCACGGAGAACAGGACTTCGTTGTCCACGTTGCCCACGATGACGTAGATCAGGAGCGACGCGGGTCCGATGAGGATGGGCGGCGTGAACTGCTTGGCCGACCAGTGCGCCAGGCTCATGTTCCCGCTGTCGCCAAGGGCGGCCTGGTCGATCCGCCTGAACCAGATGGTGTCGTCGTCGGTGTTCGCAGAGGCGACGATCTGGGTGGAACCTGAGTAAGCGGAGGTTGACGAGGTACTGGGGTCGTCCTTCGCCATGTTGACGGGAGTGAGCGCGCCGCCGCCCGACGAGTACCTGACTCCGTCGTCGGTGCTGATACGGCACAGCCAGTCGCCCGCCGTTCCTGTGCCCTCGACGCCCAGCAGGACTTCCAGGGGGATGATGGTCGTGCCAGAGGGCACGTCGACCAAGATGGACGGGTTGACGTTGTCGGACCCCGGCGAGGTTTCGCCACAGAGGTCGCCTGTTTCCTGAACCGCGTGCGAGATGTTGAACACGTTGCCGTCGATGGCAAGCTGTGTCATCCAGTCGGGAACCACGAGCTCGCCGCGGCGGTTGCCACGCGCCAGCACCGGCTGCCCCTCACCTACGGCGTCGTAGGTGTTCTGCCTCATGCGAAGACGGATGTCGCTCATGTCGGTTTCTCCTCTATTTCTTGTGGAGTCTTTTGGCCGGGGCTACTGCTTCCGCGAAGACGCAAAGAGCTTCTTCTTCGGAGGCTCCGGGGCGGGGGCTTCGTGTACGTGGCTTTGCGCCGCGACACCTTCAAGGCGCGCCGTCAGCGCCGTCACCTGCTGCTTCAGCTCGGCCACGTCACTCACGAGTTGGTTCTTTACAGCGTCCATAGTCGGATGCTCCTGTTACGTAGCTTGGAGGTCATGCCGTGATTTCCTCTAGATCCATCTGGACGGTCAGGTCGCGGGCGGTCCCTCCGCTATCCGCGGTCAGGACGGCCAGGGTGATGACCGCGCCCTCGTCCAGCATGTTTGAGGTGTAGATCACATCGCGGTCGTGCATCTCGGTGTTCCCCTTGACCACGCTGGGCTTGGTCGCAGAGAACAGGGAAGTTCCGTCTTCCCGGATGTCGAAGATCAGGTTCGATCCACTGGGCGCGTTTTCTACCTGTGCCCACACGTGGGTCACCTTGTAGTTGCTGTCCATACGGAAGGCTGGCGCCGTAGACCGTGTGCCCACGGCGCCCGCGATGAACCATGTGAGCGTCTTGCTCATCTAGCGAATCTCGTCCGAGCTGAACTCGGCCCAAGTCGCCACCACGAACCCGGTGTTGCCCGCGGCCGTACCGCTGCCGACTGCTATGGCGATCGTGCCGGGAGCAGTCACCAGAGGCGCGTTCCCGTGGGTCAGCGCAGACCACTCGTAGAGGGTCCGGGGGGCCAGCGTTACGTCCTGGTTGCTCGACGGATAGCCGCTCCGGTAGAACTCGTCCACGCCGGACTGCGTGTTGCCCACAGCCGAGTAGAGCGACTGGACTTGAGCGGCCGAGCCGCCGCGAAAGCCGTTGACGAAGTTGTTGACGTAGCCGCTCACCGTGGTCAGCGGGTTGGCCGCGAGCGCAGTCGACGTGCCCGTTCCAATGTCCACGTTGGACGCATAGAACACAACCTCGTTGATCGTGGCGGCAGCAGCGGCCTCGAACACGATCCCCAAGTAGACCGGCATGAACACCTTGCCGGAGCCCGCGACGTTCCGAATGGCGATCTCGGCGTCCTCAAGCACGAGAGCCGTCTGAGATGCGCCGAAGAACGTGACAGGCGCGGAGATCGAGCCCAGGTAGGCTGTGAACAGCTTGCCTTCAAGGGCCAGCGAGATCAGCCACGGCATCGTGACGACTTCGCCGCGCCGATTGACACGAATCGGCGTCTTGGTGCCGTCCGAGCCTGCGGACGGGACGGACGTTTGTCTTACGGCAGTAATTGCGCCCATGTCGTCCTCCTACGCCAACTCGGTGGCGGTGAACTCGGCCCAGGTGATCGTCGCGAAACCTGTCTGAGAGGTCGCTGCGCCGGAGCTGATGATGAGCGACGCCGGACCCTTCAGGATCGGGGCGTTGCCCTGTACCAGGTAGCTCCACTCGTAGAGCGGCCGGGGCGTCAGGGTCAAGGACGCGTCGGTCGGGTAGCCGGAGCGGTAGAACTCAAGGGCGCTGGTGTAGGCCGCCGAGTCGCCGGAGTAGATGGAGTCCACCTCGCAGGCGGTGCTCACGGTCGAGCCGCGCAGCATGTTGACCGGCGTGATCGCGGTTCCGTTGGTTCGCAGGATGTCGTTGGCCGTGCAGGAGAACGCGACCTCGTTGACACCCGCGCCGCCCTGCGTTTCGAAGTAGAGCGCCATGTAGAGCGGGATGATGATCGTGGACGAGGATGGCACCTTGACCGCAAGCTGCGGCCGTCGCACCACGATTGCCGTGCCGACGAGCGTCACGGGGGCCGAGATCGTGCCCGCGTTTGCCGTGAACACCTTGCCCTCAAGAACGAGGGAGGTGTACCAGGGCATTGTGACCAGCTCGCCGCGCCGGTTGACTCTTAGGTCTACCGCCGCCGCCTCTGCGTTGGCCGGAACCGAGGTTTGCCGAACTACCGCGATGCTCATGTCTTCCCTTTCTCCAGCCGTTATTAGACGGCTATGGAATGGTCCTGAACTGACGCTTTTCTACGTCGGAACCGTACGGAACTGCCATGCGTTCCAGTAGTCGAGGCTCAGGGTCTTGCTGGTGGCGTTCCTGGCCTCCACGTACACCCATGGGGTCAAGAGGACGTTGCTGTTCGGCCCCTGCGGGTCTGCGCCCCCGCCGATGGCGCTCGAACCCACCTCAGGGCCGAAAGTCATCAGGCCAGCCTCGGTGAACCGCCTGAATACAACAGCGCACTGGTTGTTGGCGCTGTCGTTCCGCAGCAGTTCCACCATGAGCCATTCGTTGGTCGCGGCAACGGGGTCTATGCCGGCCTCGACGGTAGCCATTGGCGAGGTGTCGCCGTTGTTGGCCGCCACCCCTTCCCATCCAACGCCTGAGTCGCTGGTGTCGAACACCCACAGGGCGCAGTCGGTGGCGTTGAATGTCGGAGTCGCCTTGACGTTCACGGCTCCCGGATCGGTGGCTACGTCCGTGAACCCCACCTCGATCTTGACGCCCGTGATGACGTCCACGGCGAGAAGCGCCACCATGACGCAGCTGCGGTCTCCCCGGAAGGCCAGGCCCGTAGAAAGCTCGGAGCTCGCGGTGCTGTTGCCTGCCGTGCCCGTCACGAAGTCGCAGACCCCGTTGAGGGTGTCGGCGGTGATGACCGGTGAGGCGGCAGACGCACCACCGCCGTTTGCCACGGTGTAGATGTCGGTGCGAAGGGTGTCGCCCAGGAAATCGTCGCCCCCAGGAAGCATTTGCACCACGTTCAGAGAGTGCTGCTCGATGAACGGATACAGACGGCTGTACCCCATCACCCTTCGAAGGGCAGGGGCGAACCTCATATCGGGCTTTGTGCTATTGCTGATCGGCATCTGACTTCCCTTTCTTCGGCATCCCCGCCGTGGGCGGGACCGCTACGTTCGGGTTAGAACCTTGAGTTAGACGGGCTGCGCTGTCTTTTCCCACTTCCGGTGTTTGCCGCCGCGCTTGTGGAGGTTCTCGCCGCCCTTCCGGTAGACGCCCCCGCACTCGCAGGTCACGTCCATCGCGACCCTCGCCTCAAGCTCGGCGATCCGCTTCAGGAGTTCGTCTTGCGACGGCATCGCGGGCGCAGGAGCCACAGGCGCGTTGACCTTGTTCATCGCCTCTGCCAGCGCCTTGCCGAGGCTGGTCCCGGTCCGCACGTCACCGAGAGGCTCGGTGTGCGCCACGGACTGGTGCTGCTCGCGTGCTTGCGCGGTCGGCATCTTGCGGTTGCAGAAGTCGCAGATGAACGGGCCGATGAGTTCCTTCGGGACGTCGGCGAGTTGGGGAAACTCCACACGCTGCGCCCCTCGCCAGCAGTTCGCCGTGTGAGAGCGGTGGAACTGGGTGAGGTGCTGGCGGCAGCGCGGCACCAGGGGCGGGTCGATGTAGAGGCCGGTCTGAAGAATCTGATCGACGGACATTTCCTTCGCGCCGCCGAACATGAACAGCCCCTCGAAGGGGTGGTTCGCCGTGTACGCGCCCATGTCGAACGCGCCGTACGCGTCCAGAGACACCCAGCCATGCTCGACGTAGCGGAGCTTTTCGAGCCGCGTGATGGGCGAGATGGTGATCCAGCCGTTCGGCTGCCGGTAGTAGCCGAACGTCGGCTGAATCCGCCGTCCCAGCTCGGACGAGACGGGGTCTGAGACTTCATGGGCCAGTGTCATTCAAGTTCCTCTTCGTGTGCGTCGGCCCGTTCGGTCAGGATTTGCTCTCGGCTGAACACGGCCGCGATCTCGTACTCGAAGTAGTCAGAAGCAGCGAGCGAAGGTACGAACGAGACGCCGGTATCGCCGTCGTCCAGAAAGCGTTCGCCCCTCGCGACCCGTGGCAGCATCTCTCTGGCCGTTGGCGTGCGCCGGGGGCGGATCGTTACTGGCTCGACCATCGGGAACGGCCCGGTCATCTTGAAGCCGTGACTCTCGACGTGCTCCCACCCCTGCTTGTGCATGTCGCGCACGAACTGCTCCGCGACCTTCACCTTTTCCCGGTCCAGCCTGAAAGGCGGCGGGTACGGCTCGATCTTGAAGCGACAGCGCAACCTGTAAGGCTTGCGGTCCAGGGTGGGACGGACGATGAGCGTGGTCACTACTTGAGGCTCTGCAAACGGACCCCGTGGAGCTTCGCGGTCGTCGTGACCGCTGCGCCCTCGTCGGCTTCCTCGCGTTCGAAGACGCCGTAGATTTGGTCGGTGGCGAGCACCCACGCCTTCGCGAGCGGGGAGAACCACGCGTCCTGCTTGGGCTGCTTCTTGACGATCTTGAAGAAGTGGTCCCCGGCCCAGATGTGGCCGCTGGAGTTGGGGGCCGTCCCGACCGTCAGGGGCGAGGCGTAGAACGTCGACTGGTAGACCTTGCCGATCTGGGCCTCGTGCAGCGCGTTGCCGCCCGTGTCGCCGTTGTAGAGCGCCTGGATGAACTTCTCGACCTTGAGCATGCCACCCCAGCACCCAGGCGAAACGACGCCCTTGTAGGGCGACATCCCGGACGAGTCCTGAAGGTACTGCCACGCGCGGATGAAGTTGTCGTCCGTCATCTCAGCACCGAGGGTCCCGACCGTCTGGGTCGTGTTGTCGTCGAGGAGAGCGGCGGCGGCGACATCCTGTGCGCGCCCGAGGGCGTAGGACGCGGCCGTGGTGTACTCGGCGCGGATGTCGTACTTCGACATGACTTCCGCGAAGTCCTCGATCTCCTGCGCCACGATCTGGTGCGTCGAGACCGTGAACGTCTGCTCGCTTTCGGTGATCGCCTCGGGCGTCGCGTCTGAACCCGCCGACTTCGTGTTGGCGGTCAGGTTGTGGCGTGCCGGCAGATGGAACACGTCGCCGCTTCCAGTCATCCTGCCGGACCAGTCGGAGAACAGGCCCGCGATCACGAGCTTGAACTCGACGGCTCTGTTAAGCTCAGCACTCCAAATTTCGTCGATGAACTTATCTGCGGTGGTGCCAGTTACGTTTGCGATCGGAGTCTCCTTTTTGGCCTAGCCCTGTGCCATGCGCTGGGCGACGTACCTGTCGATCTCTGCCGCAGTTGGCAGCGGCCCCTTGCCCTTGAGAGCCGCGATGTAGTCCGAGGAGCCGGGCTGCGCCGTGACCCCCGGAGCCGAGAACGTTTGCGGCGGCACGAGCTTCTTCTTCACCTCGGCGAGCTCGGCCCTGAGCTTTGCGACCTCGGACTGCGTTTCCGTCTGGGCCTTCACGCGCTGGGCCGCCTGCTCCATTGCCTGCGGGGTCGGCAGGTTCATGAGCATCCGAGGGTCGACGCCGTGTTCCTTGCCGATCTCGAACGCGGCGTTGATCTGCCCCTCGCGAAACCGTGCTTGCTGGTACTCACGCTGCGCCTGTTGGCCCTCGCGCCTCGCGACGTAATCGGCCTGCTCAGGCGTAAGACCCTGTTCGGTCTGAAGGCGTTGCGCGTACCGCGTGGTCTCCTCGTGGAGGGCGCGCATGTCTTCCTGGCTACGCGCTTCTGCGCGCTCTCGTTCGAGGGTCGCGATGTACTCGCGCATCTCGGGCGAGACCGCAGGCGCAGGGGGAGGTGTCTCTGCGCCTGTAGCCTCGGGCGCGGCAGCGACCGCGGGAACGGCGTCTGTGGATGCAGGGGTTGCCGGTTCGACAACCGCGTCGGGTGCCGGTGACAAGGCGGCGGGCGGTGCGGGCGAGTCTGCAGGCGGGGCGACCACCGTGGGGTCTTGTATGGTCGTGTCGAGCATGAACTCCCCTTACAAAACAAATGGCCCCGGCTCCCCCGGCGCAGAAACGCGCACGCGGAAGTCGGGGCCACCATTGGGCCACTCGTAAATGTGGCGTTAAGCCTAGTTTGTGCGGTTACTCCCTGTCAACATGAACGCGCGCGAGCGTTACCGGGTGAAACTCGCCATGCTTGTCGCAATCATGTTGTCTTTGATCTGTCTCGTCGCGTCCGCGATAAGGCGATCAATCTGCGCGTTCCTGTCCGATAACGCTCGCTCAGTCGCCCGCGCCGTGGTGCGGCCGGGCGTTGTCAAAGGCGTCTGTTCAGACGGCCCGGAGAACACCGCCCACGACAGCGCCGCGCTCCACGCGAGACTCACGATTAACCCGATCACGAGGAGTTTCAGCAGCAATTTGTCCACGGGCTTCCTCCCCCACGGACCTGACCACGACTGCCGATTCTCCCACAATGATGTTCACGGTTCCACATCGGCACTTGATGATGCCGCGCCCCTCGATGAACTCCATGAGTTTGTGATTGCAGGACTTGCACCGGATCGTCACCGCGTTTTCCCCGACACGAACGGCTCGCCCAACTGCTGCGCGAAGTAGCGACGGAGCGCGATGTGGGGGGCACTGTCGAAGTCGCGAACCGCAAGGCTCTTTACGTCCGCGGACTTGATGTTGTTCTGCCTCATGAGAGTCAGGGCGTGGGCCTTGGCCGCGCCGGTCGACAACGAACTGATCTCGCCAGCGATGAACAGCTTCGCCTCGATCTGGGGGTTGCGCTTGCGGTACGCGTCCCGCGTCGGCACCCTCTTGGCCGCCGCCTCGCGCGCGTTCGTGGGCAAGCCCTGGTATTCCTTGAACTCGTCTTGCCACCGCACACTCGCGGCGTACGCGGGATCGTCTGGCAGGTAGTTGGTGCCCATGAACTGCGAGGCGACTTCCTGCACGACCTCGCCCGCGGTCGCCCCCTGTCGGACCTGTTCGGCCGCGCCGCCCACAGTCAGGGGGGCCGCGCCTTCAAGGGCGTATTCGAGCGATTGCAGGATGTTGACGGGGAAGTTCTCGGTGCGGATCGGCCGGCCGTAGTAGTCCTTGTTCAGAATCTCGTCGTAGGCGATACGAATGGCCGGTCCCATCTTGCCCTTGGCGAACCGTTCTAGCCCAACGAACGGCATCGGGATCGGACGGTCGACCCCGGCGACCTTGACCTCTCGCGGTGCCACGGCGCGAATGATGCCACGGAACGGGCCGCCGAGACCTACGCGAGCGCCGTTCGGGAGCACCAGTGACATGAACTTCCCAGAGTTGGGATCGAGCGAGTCCTTCACCGCCTGTTCGACGTCCAGCCCGTGGGTCTGGGCGTGGTAGGTGTTCGACATGATCGCAATGGCCTCGACGGTCGCGACCAGGGTAAGGACGCGCTTGACCGCGAACCGTTCGGACTGCGTGATCGTCTGCTTGGTCCCGATCTTCACCAGCCCTTTGACCGCGTCGTTCATCAGCGCGGCCGGTTGCGTCAGGAACGACACGGACGTGAGCGCGGCGCGATAGTGGGCGGCGTCGGCCGACGACTGGCCGAGCCTGCGGTAGTTCGAGCGCGGAATGATCTTCGTGGCGTCGTCGCCCGCGACCGCCATCGCCTGCTCGGGCGAGAGGCCGTGCTTCACCGCCGCCTGATAGGAGTTCTCGAACACGTCCTTCTGGAGTCGTGTGATCGGCCGGTAGAGGGCTTCGTTCCACTTGACCCAGCCTTTCCCGGCCTTCGGGATCTTCCCGATGAAGCCGGTCGCGAACTCCAGATCGACCCCGCCCAGCGGGTTGATGCCAGTCGCGGCCGTGAACCGCTGCCAGCTTTCAGGATTCGCCTTCATGTCCGCGAGCATCCCGGCCTGTGTGAGTCCGCCCTTACCCTGGGCGACGAATCGAGACGTGCCGATGGGATCGGAGAGCCATGAGGTCGCGCCCTGTATCGAGATCGGCGACAGGTCGCCGCCGAACGCGGTCGCACGCACGTTGTCGATGAAACGCACGATGGGGTTCTGCGACTTCTTCAGAAGCTCCGTGACCTGATCGGCCTCCTTGACCGGGAAGTAACGATAGATGCCATCCTGCACGAACACGTAGGGCTTTAGGTTCGCGACCTCCCACGCGGGACGGAGCGCGGCTATCGCGGCCTTGGCCTGCGCGACTTCCTCCTTGAGGTCCTTGAAGTCCTTGCCGAAGTTCGGGCCTTTCCTGCCTACCGCGTCCGCGCCGACCATTGGGTTCAGGTCAGCCTGAAGCGTCGCGAGGTCCGCGGGATCGAGCGGAGATTGCGCGAACGTGTCGACCGCCTCGGCCTGTTTCCCACCGATACGGTTCGCGGTCGCACGCAGCGATGTGAGCCGCTTCTGGAGAATTTCCATCTTGGCGGCCAGTTCCGGGTGCGTCTCCTGTATGACCTGCAGCCGCGTCTTGCCGCCGAGTCCTTCGGTGAGGACACGGTGCCCCGACCCGTAGGCGAGCGTCATGTCGTTGGCCGCCAGCAGACTCGACACGGTCGTCTCAGGGCGGAACTCAGGATCGTGCGCCCAGCGGTCCGCAGCGGTGGCATACACGCGGGTCTTGGTGCGGCCTCGCAGAAGCGCGCCCCGTTCGCCGCCCGCCATCGCGAGTGCGGTTTCCTCGATGTCCACGCTCGGCAGATGGACCCCGCCCGGTTCTACCGGGAACTCCCCGATATCCAGTCCGTAGGAACTCTTGACGCCGTTGAATGCCGCCGAGCGTTCGGCCTGAATCGCGCCGAGCACGGCCTTCTGGGTTGGCGAGAGCGAGTAGAGAGAAGGCCGCGCCATGATGTCGGCCAGCGTGCCGACGTAGGGGTACTTGGCCTGTTCCGGCGTGCCGCGGAACGCGACGCCCGCGGGCTTGAAGTCGCGCGTTCCACTCGCGCCCTTCCCAAAGGCGGCGTCGAGCTGGGCCAGATGGCCGATGCGGGTTTGCTGCAACGCGGTGTCGACCTTGCCCTGAGCGAGTCCTTCCCCCACCCACCCTGCCGTCATTCCTTCCGGCTGGTCCAGCCTGGGCTGCGCTCGGTGGACGGCTTGCTTGACGCCAGGTACGAGATCCGCGATGCGGGTGACGATCCCCGGACGGTCTCGCTGCACGATGGCGCGGGCCTGCGAGAGCGTCTCGTTCACGCCGGAATGTCCGGGCGGGATGAGTGTGGGCTGCGATGGCGGGGTCGCGCCCGCGGGCGGGACAGCCGCGGCCGGGGGAACACCGGGAGGTGGACGGCCAGCGGGTGGCGGCGCAGTAGGCGGTGGCGCGGGCGGGGCAGCGGCACCCTGTTGGCTCACGACAACCGGCGCCTGTTTTCCCCGTTGAACAGTCGTCTGCCATGCGACTCCGGGCGGGGCGGCGGCTGGCGGGGCCGCCCGAAGTGTCACATTCTGCATTGGCACATTGAGCGGCTGACTTGGTTGGTAAAGAGACTTGATGCTTGCCCGAACCGCCCGGCCAGCGCCCGGAAGATCAAAACCTTTCGGCGCGGCAGATTGCACCCACGCGAGGATTTCAGGGTGGCGTACGGACGCACCCGGATTCGTGACGATGTAGACGGCCTTGTCAAAATCCGACTCGAAGCGTGGCTCGACGTCCCGATATCGAGGCCGCGACGTGGCAACCGAACGCGGTGCGGACAGCGGCCTTGCAGGCGGGGAGGACGCCGCCTGTTCCGTCAAGGCCGCCGCCGCGGGCGCGGAAGGAGTTTGGCGTGCTGCGCGCGCCTGAGCGATCCGGTCTGCTTCGCTCGCCGCGATCTCAGACAGTGGCGCTTGAGCCATCCGCGGCTGCTCGGCTGCGCCGCGGGCTACCTGTCCCGGACCCATCTCGCCGCCGAAGCCTGCCTGCGCGGTCGGGCCGCCAGTCGTGAACTTCTCAAGGGCTGACGGCTCATATTTGGCAAGAACTTTGGCGACTTCCTGACGCCGCCGCGCAAGGTGTGAAGTCCCTCGATACCGTTCCTCGAAGGCTTGGATGCGGGCCGTGTCTTCGGGAGAGACCACGCTACCGGGACGCAATCCCGTTGCGGGATCGGCTGGTCCATACAGGTAGTCACGCGCGCCGACAAGTTCATCCTCAGACAGGCGCACGCGCGGACCCTGGACCCCATACAGCCGCCGCTCTATTGGCGCAAGGTCCTCGTAGATCAGCGGCTTCGTCACGCGCTTGGCAGCCGGTGGCAGCAGCACATTCCCGACGTTCGCCTGCCCCATGCCCTCGGCGAGCCCTACGGCTCCCTTCGTCGCGCCCCTGACCGCGCCCGGCGCGGCCTGTATGGCCCCGCCCGCCAGCACGCCGCCTGCAAGACTGGCCCCAAGGCCCACCGCCGTTTTTGCTGGGTCCGGCCAGTCGGCAGGCAGTCGTTTCACGGTCTCTTGCCCAGCGCCCACCGCGCCAAGTCCAATCGCTTCCTCTGCCGCCAGCCTGACCGGGAACGGGCCGCGCACAACCGGCTCGGCGACGCGGGCGAGGAACCGGGCCGCCGCACCCCCGCCCCGAAGCGAGGCCGCGGCTGTAGGCCCAAGGCCAGCCGTTATGGCCTGTAGCTCAAGGTCCGCAGGGCTGGTAAGTTGCCGGGCGTAACCCGCGACGGTACGCAACGGTCCTTCTGGGACATGCTCAAGGGCCGATTCGGGCACAAGTGGCTCAAATGACGGCCTGCGCGGCCGAAGTTGCGGAACGAAGGTTTGGAGCGCGGCGATGATCGGCGACGTCGTGAAGCCTCGCGGGCGTCTTTCCACTGGCGCACTCGGTGGCTGTGCGGGATCGGGGGATGCGATCCGCTGCGCTTCGGCTTCCGCCTCGGCATCGGCCAGCGCGATCAACTCTTCCCGCGACAGTCCGCGGCGGGCCATCTGGGGGCGCGTGTCGGACTCAAGGCCCAGCGCGATGCGGCGACGGCGGCGCTTCTCGTCTTCCCACGCTGCGAACGGCGAGACCATCTAAAGCCCCGGACGTTGCGTGCCGTAGTTGAACTGTGTCGGCGGGTTGAAGCGGGCCGCGCCCTGCCTGCGCTGCCCCTGGTTCATCCAGTCCTGTGACGCGCCGCCTTGCGGGGAGAAGTAGTCGCCCAGAAAGTCGGTCCAGTTGAAGTTCGACGGGTCCTGCCCGCCACGCGCCATCTGCCCGATCCGTCCCATGAACTGGTTCTGGACTGCCTGAAACTGCTGGTCGAAGAACCGCTTCTGGTTGGGCGAGCGCGCCTGGTCCCGATACGAGAAGTACCCGACCTCGGGCACCTCGTTCAAGAACGCGTCAAATACGTTGAACGGATCTGCGGGCATCGAAGACTCCTAGATGCCGAATCGCTTCTGCAAGATGTTTCTCATGAACCCGTACGTGTTGGGAGCCTCGAATCCTTCGGGACTCGCCATGTACTGCCGCTCCAGGTCCGGCACCCTATTGGCGAGCGCCTCGCCAAAGAACTGCCCACGCTTGGCTCGCAAGCGCGCGGCCACCAACTGATCCCACGCGTCTTTCCCTATCGACTCCCTCGCCTGGGCCGCGGCCCCTTGGTCGCTGCTCCCCAGAAGATTCTCGTAGCCCGTGTTGAGATCCTGACGCGCCCCCATGAGTCCCCGTGCGCTCAGGTAGTCCTCGAAGGTCCGTTCGGGGTTGGCGGCGCTGCCGAGCTTGAACGCGGCGAGCGTAGGTGCGTACTGGCGTTCTTGCCACGCCTGGAAGGGCGACTCGCCGAACGCGGGGATGTTGAACTTATTGGCAAACTGGCCGCTGAACTGTTCGAGCTCGTCAAGCTGCCGTTGTCTTGGCACCGTGCCGCCACCGCCCTCTCCGTAAGACGTGTACTGCCCGAAGGGGTTGTGGGAGCCGGTATAGCCACTGGACGGTTGCCCAGACGGCTGCGTCTGGTCGCTCGCCAGTCCCGCGCTCGACCACTGGTCCGCGAACGAGCCGCCTGAGCCGGCCTGGATGACCGGGATTCCAGGTGCTTGGGCGTCGAGGCCCGGACCGGACGGCGGCGGCACGGTCTCGCCGGTCTGCTGGAACGTGATCGTGGCCGCTTGCTGCGCGGTCGGGGCGTAGACCTGCTGCTGGCCCCGCGACGTGTTGACGACCCACCACATAGCCATCGTGATCTCCTATGCGCTCTGTCCACGAGCGCCCGGACGCGGGGTATTCGGGGCCACCATAGCGGGGCCGTTGTTGGAAGTCTCTGGCTGCGGCGGTCCGCCCTTCATAGCCTCTGGCGATACCTGCGGCAACGCCCCCTTGGGCCTCGCGGGCTGCCCGCCGCCTTCGCCTGCTGGAGCACCGCCCTCGCCATCGGGCGGCAGCATGCCCCACTTCTGCATCATGAGGTGTATGTACTCTAAGCGGTACATGTTAGCGGTCACCATGTCACCGCGTTCAGCCGCGGCCGAGCCGAGCGTGTACAACTGCGCCTCTGGAAGCCCGGACTGCGCCTTCTGGGTTCGCATCTTGTCGATGGCCTGATTCGAGTCCTGGAGTTGAAGCACCTGATCGAGGATATCGACGTCTGCAAGCAACTCGGTTTGCTTCGCCGTCAGGGCCATCTGCCACTTGCCCTGATCGTCCTGAGGCAGGTGGCTCGTGAGCTCGACTTCGTAGTCGCAACTCGCCTGAAGCATCTCGGGGTGAATGAGCTGGCTGAAATACTGGCGGTGGGAGTCGCGACCGGAAAGCTTTACCCCCTCGAACGCGCCGGTCATGAACTGGTCATAGAGCAAATTCACGATCTGGGTGTGGATCGCGGTCATTGCCTGCAAGCGCGAGCTGAGGACGGTTTCGGTGGCCTGCCGAAGCTGGGTGATGGCGAAACCTGAGAGTTGGAAGGGCGTCTCGCCGTAGATCGAGTGAGGAAGCGTGGCGCGCTGCCACTCGCCGTCCACGGCCACCATGTAGGCCCCAGACTCCTGCGCCATCTTCTGCAGGTCCAGCGTGTAGATTTTCTCGCCCGTGCGGGTGGCGATCTCGGTGCCCTGCTTGAAGGGGTCGTCGGGCAGGGTCTTGTTGCCCTGCTGGGACTCTGTGACCACGGTCTGCCGACGAGCGCGGGCGACGATCTCCAGCATGATCGACATGATGTCGTTGCGCTTTTCGGCAATGTCTCTGACCGCGGCGAAGACTGATTCCCCAACGTCCGCAATCAGGTTGGAGAACGCCTCTGATTGCAGCAAGGGCGCCGGGCCAACAAGGGCCAGGTAGACAGGGGGGCGCGGCGAGCCGTGGAGGGTGGGGGGCTTGAGCGTCTCGTTGTCCGTGACGACTTGATTGACGAATCCGTCGTAGAAGTCGTAGGTCCAGACCCCCGAACGCTCGGCGTCGGTCGTTGAGTCTTTGCCGGCGAATACCATCGCGGCAGCCGCGGGACCGTACTCGGAACGAATCTGGGCGCGGGTCTTCTTGATCTTGTAGCACGCCCACGCGAGACCATCCGGGCCAACCCCCCAGTGGATGTTGAGGGGATCCCACGCCGTGATGTCCGCGTAGGTCGAGCCGTCCGGTCTCTTGACCAGCAGACACCGGCCTCCAACGTACCCGCCCCGGATAGTGATGTGGGTGGCCTGCGCGTCCTGAATCGTCGGCTGCATGAGGCTTTTGAGCCGTTCGTCGGCCTGCCGCAGAAGCCCGATCGCGAACCGCTCCTTGTGGTCGTCGACATCGGGAGCGTGCGACCCGGCCTCGATGTGGGGAACGCGGGTCATAAGCTCGGCAGTCGACAGCCACGAAATGATCTTGTCCGCGAACACTTTTGGCATGTTCGAGGTGTAGCGGGCGTAGTTCTCAAGGGGCTCGTTGGTCACCGGGTCGCGGTTGACGTGAGCGGTGAGCCGGTAGAGGCGGTAGTCGCGGTCCATGCGGTCGCGCATGGGCTGGACGTCCTTCTCGTGGGTGTTGGTGAGCTCGATGACCTCGGCGCGCGAGTACATCTGGATCGGCGGGGGCGGCGCTTCCCCCAGAGGCATGACCGCGGTCTGCCCCATGTCCATCGGCGGCGCGCCGTTTTGCATCATCGCGGGTTACCCAAGCTCGAACTGTCGCCGGAGGCCATTGGAACGCTTGGCAGAGCCCCCGCCGTGACGTTTCATCGTGAAGTGCTCACTTTCGCCGTAATGGACGAGGCCGAAGTGCTGCACGATTCCGTAGATGGTCGCCTTGATGCCGTCGTTGTACTTGTCGTCGGGGTCTCCGGGAATCACGTTCCCCTCCCGGTCCGTCTTGTGGGAATAAATCTCCCACCGCGGGGTTTCGTAGAACGGGCTGGGATAGGCTCCAAGTTCAGAAAGCACGCCCTTGCAGCGCGGATCGAACACGATTCCCGGCTCGCCGGTAAGGGGGTTGACCTTGAGGAACGTTTTCAGGCGTTCGGTGCCCTCGTCGATGCCGACTTTGACGCCCATCGTGGCGAGTTGGGTCTTGGCGAGCCAGATTTCGGCTACTGAGTGCGTTCCCTGGTGCTGCTCGGCGTAGTTCGGGTCGATCACGAGGGTCTTGTGGGGGTTTTTCCACCACGGGCGGCTCATGCAGATGGCAATGATGTCGTCGGTGGTCTTCCCGCGCTCGAAAACCTCATCTTTCATCTGAATTTGCCCGTTCGGGGCCATCTGGGCGATCTCGACCGCGTAGGGGTGGTTGTAGCCGGGGTCGGTCCAGATGTAGAGGGGCAATTCGGGGTCGTAGATGAGGTCGCGAATGTGGATGTGGGCGCGGAACTCGTCGGCAAACACCGCGCCCTTCGGGGCTGCCACCTCGCCCATGATGCGTTCGAGGAAGAACGCGTCGGACGACTCGCGCTTGAGGAGCTGAATCTTCGGGTCGTTGACGCCGCCGGGGTACACGTGCTTGTTGGTCGGCGAGGGTAAGACGAAGCTCTGCTGTTCTTCGGTGCCGTGCTTCCAGCTCGCGGCCATGCCGGGATACCAGCCAGCGGAGCCGTACTCGTAGGTTCCCGACATGTGCAGCCAGCCGCCGGAGGCGGTGACGCGTTCGAGGCACTTGAAGTAAGTGTCCAGGTCGATCTGTGACGCCTCGCACACGATGATCCCGTGGGGCGAGAACATCGCGAGGGTGCGGGGGTCTTTACCCGACTTGGTCTCGACGATCATGAAGGGCTTTTTGTCGTCTTTGGCGTCCTTGGCGTTCAGGTGAATGACGATGCGGCCGGGGTCGACGCGCTTGGAGTCGTCGACCGCGTAGCCCAGCCTACGGAAGTTCTCGATGATGTAGTTCCACTCGGCCCGCACCCTCTCGTAATCGGCGGCCACCAGCCAGTACAGGAGGGTCGCGCCGGGGTTGCGGTGCCTGTCCTCGTAGACGTGGATGACATGGGAGGCAGCGGCGGAACGCGACTTGCCCGCTTGGCCCCCTCCGACGACCAGCACGAACCGCTTGCGGCAGCGCAGGATGGCGGCCTGATCTGGGCCGGTAGGCTCGAAGCCGATCATCTTGAGGAGGAGCGCGGACGCGGGGCCCAGCCTCCACGGGTCTGCGATCGGCGCAGGGGCTACGGCGGTGGTCACGAGACGCGCGACTCCGCTTCCGCCCACGGACCGATGAACTTCCCCTGTGTTCGATGGCAGCGGGAGCACTCAATGCCGCCGTCATAGAGGGCAAGGGCGCAGGCAGGCAGTACCGCCATGTGGCGGAACTCACACCATCCGCACTCCACCCAGCCCGCGAAGTAGCCGTGGACGTCCTCGACGGCTCCGGTGCAGGTTGCGTCTGGGTCCACGAAAAAGGCTCCCTGAAACACAAAAGCCCCAATCCGGCGCACAGGGCGCACGCGAATTGGGGCCACGACGGGCACTCGCGAAATTGGCTACTACGCTACCACGAACGCACTCCTACTCGTTACGGGAGAGACTGGAATCCGCTGATGTTCACTTTCCCCGTGGCGGAGGCGGTCGTTTTGATACCGAATTGCTGGACGGCCTCGTCGTTCCCGTATACGCCGTGCTCGGTTACCCAGGCCATAGCCCCGCCAGAGAACTCGACAAAGTGAGCGCCCGGCTCGTAGACGTAGTTGGGGTTCGGGGTCGGCGCAGGACCGATCAGCGTCCATTGCAGCCCCTTTGCGTCGTACCAGCAGTCGTCCTCGGAGTTGAAGTAGGGGCGCTCGTCAGTCATCTGGTTGCCACAAGTTGTGAACGTCGCAATACCACCAGTAGCCGGTCGCTTTCGTCGCCAGAATGCTATCTGGAAGCGGGCCGCGCATTCCACAGCGTCGTCGTCCGAACAGCCAGTGCCAGAGACGGCGGAGGGTCATCGCGGTAGCGACTCCAAGATGCGCCGCCACCACGGGGTCTGTCGGCGGTACGCCTCGTCGTCGCTTCGCCTTGCAGCCAGCCGCTTCGCCCTAGCCATCTCGACCGTCTCGACTTCGATCTCGTCGCCCTGAATCGTCACCGTCTCGGACCCGTTGATGACCTCGATACGGCACTTGTTGTATCCCGCAAGGGGAAGCACGAAATACCCGTTCGGGTCGGTAACCGCCGTGGCGCGGACTGGCCACGTCGTCACTGCTTCTGGGAGGGTCAGGGTGGCAGTAGTCGTTCCGTTACTGAAAACCACCTGCGATCGACGTCGTAACTGGAGGCGCCCGACGTAATACCAATTCTCAGGCGGCGTCTCCGGCATACAGTCGACCTGCAACGCGGTGATCTCGCCCCACTCGTACCCTTCAGGCGGCGGCGGCAACCCCTCAATGGCCTGCTTCGCCGTCACGCCTGATGCGTCCCCTGAACGCCACGCTTCTCCCGCTCCACGCGCCGAGCGTAGAGCCAGTGAAGCGCCTCTTCGAGCTTCGTGATCGCCAACGCGTTCTCCCGGCACGCAAACTTGCCAGAAGCGGCCTTCTGGTAGAACTCCAACCGCTGCCGCGCCGCCTCGATCACGTCGTCCACGAACGCCCCGTTCGGCGCCCCAGGACCCTCCGGCGCCCGCCCCAGCGGCCCCTCCTGCCAGCGCACCGACAACCCGATCCCCGACACCAGACCCCCAGTCGGATTGCCCCCAGCGTCCACCTGGTTCTCGACCAGCAGCTTGTTACGCTCCCACATCTCACTTCCCCTTTCGGCTCTTCGCCGTCACTTCTCCCTCGTTGCGCGGACGCAGTTCTGACTCGATGCGAGCCTTGAACTCACCGTCCGGCGTACAGGCCCTCGGCAAACACACACCGCACAAGTCGAGGGAACCCTCCTTCGTATGCGAATCCCGATCATCCGAAAGCGTCCTGATCTCCAGACTGCCATGGAGGCCAGGTCCAATATCGCGGCCACACAGATCGCACAACATGACGTCCACGATAGCTACTTCCCCCTCGACTTCGCCTTCCGACACTTCGGGGAACACGTCACAGGCCACGGCCCACGCTTAGGCTTCTCAATCTTCCCGCCACAGACAGAACATTTCCCCTGAGTACCCCCGGCAGGATTCGAACCTGCATCGTCGGAAGCTAAACGCTTGCCGGGTCCTGCCCGTTGAACGACGTGGGCACGCTTCGATCCCCGCGCCTGAGAGGAAGCCGGGCTGCTTACGGTCGGTGTAGCTAGCTTGGGCGCAGGGAAGTCCTGTTCGGTATCCCTTGAGCCCACTTCCCGACCCTTCCACCCTCGACGCTTGCTCCCAGGCGCAGATACCGAAGCCGCCCCACGACTACCCTTGCAGCCCTCATGCCTCGTGTGAAACCCGCCACACGGCGGATAGCGCCAACAGGGAGGCTTCTTCACCCTGCCGCGACCCTCGGAGCCACATGCACCCCACTAACGCACTCAGGACACCGCTCCCCTGCCGCCGACCACGTCCAGCCCTCAGCCTTCACCTCAGCCAGCGCACCCTCAAGCAACCCCTCGTTAACCTGATAGGCCGTACACCGGCAGTCTCGCTCACTCTTGTCCGAGGAACAGTCACAGTGGATGACCAACTCTACCGACATACCAATTACTGTGACAGAAACCCGTGACAGACACAATACCCGTGACAGTCACAGGTAACCGCGAAAGCCGTGACGCTGGCAGGAAACCCGTGACGGAGGCTTCCAGGCCCGCCAAAGTGGCGCAGGATCCCTATACCCGCCCCGGCGCGCACGCAAGCCTGACGGGGTGCCGCGCACCCTCACCCGTCGCCCGGCCCACCAGCCTCGCCCTCGCGTGCGCGTGGTTCCTCTGACGCGGGCGCGAGCGCTGGTAGCTGGAGAGCGTCGCGTACCTCGCCCTCCACGGTCACCGTCGCCGTCTCAGGTAGCTGGCGTGCGGCCATCTGCAGCCCCATAGCCATCGCAAGGTGCTCCGTGAGTATCCGCGTGCGCTCTGCCTGGTCGTCGGTACGCGGCTCCAGGATGCCGAGGTGACGGCCCCAGAGCTCTAGGGCACGCAGCGCGTTGGCCTGATCGCCGACGCGTGAGCCTTCTGCGGCTTGCTGGTAGCGTGCTGTGAGCTCGGTTCTCCAGCGGTCCGCGGTCATTTCGGTAATCGCGAGCGCGCGGGCGCGACCGTCTTGGATGGCTTTGGCTACGATTGGGACCTTTGCGATCTTCGATGCGTAGCTGGTGAGGTTACGCGACGTGGCTTTGTAGCCTGCTTGGCGTGCTGCGTCGACGTAGGGGAGGCCAGCGATAACGGCGAGGACGAACTGTTGCTGGCGAGGGTTGAGGGTTTTAGCGTGGGCGGCCATGATGGCGAGAAGTTTACGACAGCGGGAAAGCCTTCGCCCGCTTCGCGGCGCGACTTCCCCTTTCCTCCGTAGGTTCCAATGGTCCACGGGGGTTTCGTGTCGCAATTCGTCTGTGCTGGCCGTGGTTAATTCGGGCCAGGTGACGCCAGCGATGCGGTTTGCCGAGCTGGACGGCTGATCGAGGGAGACCTATGTGCGCGGCGAGTCCTCGACCGTTTGGATTGCTTGGAGCGGTAGCGTCATCGCGGGCGGATCACAGCGCATGCGCTCCCCGACGCTCGGACTACCGCGCCGACAGTCTACTCGTTCCCACCCCTGAAGCACACCCACAAGCTATTGCATAGGTGTTGTGTCGCTGTTAGTCTTCTCTCATGGATTCATTCACGGGAGGTTCTGAGATGAAGCATGCAGAGATCGCCGCCAACGCTCGCAAGCCCTACGCTGACGCACTTCGGGTTGCCACCGACGCTCTGTATTCCATCCTCAACGTCGAGGGTCCTGCGATGGCAGGCGGCAGGCTCGGCGCATGGAACGGTGTTGACGTCGCGTGGCATTTCGACAAAGTGCGAGGGGCCATCAACCGCATTGAAGGCAACCCCAGCAAATCGCGACCGTGCGCGGACTGCGACTCAGGCGCACCGAATATCCCACCGCACGAATGCACGAAATACGACGCCTAGCACGCGAAACCGCTAGCCGCGGTCCGCAGGTATCCCCTGCGCTGACGAGTCGCACACGGGAGAACAGAATGGTTACCGACACAGTCACCATCGACCAGTTCATTGACAACAACGGAATCACGATCAAGGCCAAGTCCGTCGACCGCAACCCTCACATGTCCGACACGGACATGGACCACTGGAAGTGTGTGCTAGCCCGCCCCGGTAAGCGAATGACCGTCACCTTTTCGAAGGGCTACGGACACAACGGCGCGGAACCAACCGCGGCCGAGGTCCTCGACTGCCTCGCGTCTGACGCGGCCGGACTCGACAACTCCCGCAACTTTGAGGACTGGTGTTCCGAGTACGGGTACAACGAGGACAGCCGGACAGCCTGGCGCACCTACAAGACGGTCGTGCATGAGGCCGTGCGCTTGCGTCACTTCCTGCTCGACGGCCTTTACGACCAGCTCCTGTACCAAGTCGAACGCCAGTAACTTCCCTCATGCCAGCGCGCCGGTCTCCCGTGCCGGCCGCTGGCTCCCACCAGCTCACGGGAGACGTGAGGGAACGACGATGACCACGGTGACTGATAGCAAGCGCCGCACTGGGCGGACGTACCGCATGCTCGTCGCCGCGATTGATGAAGCCCGCAAGGGTAAGTACGTGATGGTGTTCGCTGCCAGCCAAGCGCAGGCCGAAGCCCTCCAGAAACAAGCCGCGGAGCTAACGGGAACGAAACCGTACGCGACCAAGATCGCCGTTGATGACGGAGAGATCACATTCGAGTCTGTTACTGGCGGTCAGTGGGATTGGGATTTGTGGCGAGCCCGCGGCGCGTTTCCAACAATCCCGGTCTACGTTGACCACCACGCGATTGAAAACCGCTACGCCAAGGCCCTTGCGGAATGGACGCGGTGGGACGCATGACCCCCTGGACCCCGGCCCGCATCCGCGCCCTGCGCGAGCATGCACGCCTCACCCAGCGAGACCTCGCAGAACTCTGCCGCGTCTCCGAGGCCGCCGTGTGGTTCTGGGAGGCTGGCAGGCGCGACCCCAACGTGTTCTCACAGCGGCAGCTAGACATCGTGGCGAGACGGCAGAAGTTCGCGCTTGACACCAGTGACGGGGAGCGGCAAAGTGATGGCGTCGCTTCCCGTGAGATTGTATGATTCAGGTGTTCACCACCCGGCGCAAGCCGGTGCAGCGGGCTACCCGTCCTTACATCTCACGATGGGGGGCGACGCGGGTAGCCCGTCCTGTTTTCTGGGGCTACTCGCAACCTGGCCCGAAGGTTGTCGGGTGGGGCGGAAACCTCAGGGCGCTGGCATACCGTACAGGGGCTAACCGGCGAGCTGCACAGGTTTCGTACAGCGGGAGAACATAGTCCCAGACCGTCGAAGCTGACGAAGGGCCGCGGAAATCCGGTGACTCCCGTCGCCGTCGTGAAACCGCCTGCCGATCCCCTGGGGGGAAGGGGGGGCGTGTTCCTAGAACTTAGGGCTCCCGTACTTGCGCCCGAACAACGCGCCACTACGAGAGCGAACGGTAGTGGAAACACCGTACCGAGTCCGACGACCAAACGGCGCGGACCAACGTGCAGATGCCGGAAGCCCCCAGAAGTTCAGGCCCGTCCCATGCCCAAAACACACCTGGCGCAACCCTTTTCCCAACCCTCCCTTAATCCCGCCGTTACATCTGGCCGCTAGGCTTTCCCCCATGCGAACCCGATGCCCTGATGAGTTGCTCCACGAGATCGCGCACGCGTCCATTGAGGACGTGACGGAGCTGGTGAAGGCCGCGGTGCTGTGCATCGAGGACCTGCCGGTTGCCGTATTCGAGCGGTTCGAGGTCACCGACACCGAGCGCACCGCCTACGACCGACTGGCGCAGGCCGTGAGGAAGATCCAATGAGGCTCCCCCGCTTGCTCCGCTTCCTCAGCCCGCGTTGCGTCTGCGGCTACCGGCGACGGTGCCACAACGGACAGTGCAGGCACGCGGGATACGGGGCGTGCCAGCAGTTCAGGAAACAGGAAAAGGTGCAATGAAAACCATCTGGAAATTCTCGGTGTCCGGAATCGGGCAAGCTCACGAAATCGAGGCCCCAGGCCTGTCCCGGATATTGCACTTTGCCGGTAAGCCGATGGCCGATGGAGTGATCTTCTGCTGGGGCGTCGTGGACACAGACGCGCCACCCGCGAAGGTCGAAGTCATGGTCATAGGCACCGGCCATGCGCTTCCCGATGGCCGCTGGGGTTACGTGAATACGTTCTTCGAAACCAGCTCGATTGTCACCTTCGTCTGGCACGGCTGGGCGAAAGTGTCCGAGGAGGAACGCCATGCCCGCTAGCCCCGCCCGATGCAACGGTACGGGCCTCGCCGTGCAACCGCTGCCGAACGGCCGCGCCGCGTGTCGCAGATGCGGCCGGGTGGTCGTAGCACGCCCCAACATGACAGCCCCGTCGCACAAGAAGGAGGCGGTCCGATGACCCCCGCTAGCCCCGCCGAGACCGCCACGCCTAGGCCGTGGACGTTGATTCCATTCGCAGGCTCGTGTGCTCGTGGTCCAGGTATCGCGTCCGCTCAGGGCGATGTCGTGCAAACCTATTGCAGCAATTGCCTCGGCGATGATCTGCGGCTCACCCATGCGGACGGCGAGTTAATCGTCGAGGCCGTGAACGCCTACGACGCGCTCCGCGCCGCCGCCTGCCCCGACCCGACCCTGCACGCCGTGGCCGACGCGCCCCTGCGTCCGCTGTCGGACCTGCTGCGCACCGCCACGGAGTTCGACGAGATCGGCGACGACGTGCTCGAAATGATGAACGCCTCCATGAGCACGACCGCCATTAGGCGTTTCAAGGCGCTGCGGGCCGCCGTGCGCGCGCTTCAAGGGCCGCCAGCCCCCTTCCGGCCCCAGCAAGCGCACGCGGCCCCGGCGAATGGAGGCCAGTCGTGATCGTCACCACCACCGGCCACGCCCACGTATGCCTGATTGATGGCGCTACGTTCGTCTGGGACAGCCATTGCCACGAATCGCCCACCCATCACAGGTGGTCAATCGATGGCCCCGAGTTCTGCACGATGCACAACGAAGGCATCGAGGCCGAGTTCGGCAAGCAAGCAACCACGGTCCGAGGGTTGTACCTGCGAATCGCCAGGCTCGAAGCCGCGGTGAATCGCCTCTACGAAGCCCCGGCCCCGGCGACCACGGAGGAAGCCCGATGAGACTCACGCTGTTCGTTACCGGCGGCGATGCCGCCAACGCCCCGCAAATCGAGCTCGACCACATCAGCCCGGCGATGCACGGCCACCACTGCTGCCACAGCGACGGAAGCCACTCCGACTCGTTTCAGGTGTCGCTGCACCACTTCACGCCCGCCCACGCCCGCGCCCTGATCGAGATGCTGACGCCCATCGCGGCCGTCGTCGAGCACAAGCTCAAGGTGGAAGCCGAGGGCCGTCATGTGCGGTTCAAGTGCTCATGCAACCTGTTGGGTCTGTTGCGAGACACGCAGGGCGAGGCGCTCGAAGACTACAAGGCCCACGTCCTCGAAACGGCGCAGGCCCCGGCCATCGCGGCGCAGGAGGTCCCCGATGCTTGAAGTCAAGTACCCGGACATCACGGTTCAGTTGACTGGCGAGTCCGGCAATGCGTTCGCGATCATCGGCGCGGTGCGTGTCGCATTGCGCCGCGCTGACATCGAGAAGGCCGAAATCGAGGCGTTCACGGCTGAGGCGTCAAGCGGCGACTACGACCACCTGTTGCAGACCGCCATGAAGTGGGTGAATGTCGAATGACCGGCTTCACGGCGAATCTCTCGAACCTTCCCCCCGGCTGCACCGCCGCCGACATCGAACGCCAGTTCGGTGAGCGCGAGCACCACGTCCGCTGCCCGCAATCCGACTCGTGGAAGCCCGACCGCGACACGCTCGTCGACGTGGCCTACGAACTCGTCAACGTCTACGACGAGGAACTCGCCACATGGTCGCTCGTGTCGCCCGCAAGGATCACCGAGGCCGTGAATGACCTGCGAAAGACCCTCGCACCCCCGTGCTCGTGCGACGAGGAAACCCAGGCCGACGCCGAGGACGCCGCAGAGCGCAGGGCAGACGCAATGAGGGACGAGGCATGACAGACACAGCGAAGGCCGGGCCGACGTGCAGCAAGAGGGTGAGCATCGACTCGTGGCATCAGGCAGCGTGCGGGCGGCCAGTCAAGGACGAAGGACTCTGCGGCATCCACCTCGCAGCCAAGCGCAAGCGCGCCGCGAACAACGTGAAGCGCGAGCAGCACTGGCAGGACGAGAAGAAGCGAATCGAAGCCGCCAAGGCCGCGGCTGCGAAAGTCCCGAACGCCATGATCCACTCCGGCGTGAGCGGCTACGACGGGCGCATCGTGGTCCCGGCATCCATCGCCGACGAGTACGACGCCCTGAAGGCGGTCGAGGCCGCAGCGCGCAAGATCAGCCCTGACATCTACCGCATCGGCGCCGCCCACCTCGGACGTGCGGCGGACGCCGAGGAACTCTACGACGCCCTCGCCGCCCTTGACGCCATCCGCAAGCAGGAGGTAGCGCAATGACACTGGCAATCGGGCAACAGGTTTTCGCCGCGGTCCAGAACTCGTATCGCGAGACGTTCGTCACCTGCACGGATTGCTTCGGCCAACGTGCCTTGACCGTGATCTTGGGCGACGGCTCGCAAGTCTCCATCGCGTGCCAAGGCTGCGACCACGGTTCTCTCGGCTCAACCGGCCAGATGCGCGTGCACGGCTACGAGGCCCATGTGCAATCGGGAGTCATAACAGGTATCGAGGTGGCCGGCGAAAGACTCCGGTACTCCATGAACGGCTGGCGCACCGACGACGTATTCGCAACCACCGAGGAAGCCCAGGCGAGGGTGGACGAGATGCGCGCGGCGCACGAGGCCGAGGAGGCCGCAAAGCCAGCCCAGAAGGTCAAGCCCTCAAGGAACTGGGCGTGGCACGTCACCTATCACCGTGGCGAGATCAAGCGACAAGAACGGTCCATCGAATACCACAAGGCTGCGCTAGCCGTCGCAAAGCAAAAGACAGTGGCGAAGGAGGAAGCCCGATGACAACCCAGACCGCAATCCAGCCCCAGATCATCGTCACCGAACACAACGTGGCCGAGCACGTCCACAACATCCACGTCCTCAAGAGCGCCATCCGTGAGTCCCAGAAGCTCCTGTACGAGGAGACTGCGGCGGTGATCGCCTACATGGAGGCCGACGAGGCGAAGGTGTGGACCGATGGCCGAGTCAAGGCGACGAAGAAACCCGGCGATCCGGTGTATTCCGTGGACGGTCTACGTGCCGCCCTCGGAGAGTTCTCGGACGCCGAAACGATGGCGAAGCTGATCGTCCACGGCGAGCAATGCAAGAAGTGCGAAGGCTCAGGAGTCGCCCCGGATCGCGTCGACGGCACGTTCGCCCGCGTCCTGTATGGCCGTGGCGCACGGTACAAGGATGCGCTCGACCGGAATTGCGTCAGATCGGATCCCACCCTGAGCGTTGAAGAGGTGAAGCCGTGACCACCGAGACCCCCACGCACTCAACGCTGATCGAGGCGCTGATCGCAGCGCAGTCCGAATTCCCCGGCATCCCGAAGGAAGCTAGCGGGCAGGCCCGTGGAGGCCGCTACCAGTACGCGACCCTCCCGGCGGTCCTTGAGGCCGTCGTGCCGAGCCTCAACCGCCACGGCATCGCCCTGATTCAACGCACGGCGGTCGAAGGCGAATCGTTGACGCTCCACACAATCCTCCGGCACACGAGCGGCGAGGAGGTCGAGAGCGTCGTCCCTCTGCCGATGCCGGCAAGCTGGCAGGATTGGGGTAGCGCCATGACCTACGCCCGCAGGTACTCGATCACCGCGCTGGCCGGGGTAGCCCCGGACGACGATGACGACGGCGCACGGGCGCAGGGCGCGCCCCAGGCTGCACCGCGGCCTGTTGGCGCTTATGGCGTCTGCGATGTTCACGACGTCGCGTACTTCAAGTCGGGCAAGATGCCCCGACCAGCCCACAAGTTGGACGACGGCGGCTGGTGCAACAAGCCCGACGACGAGCCCCCACCGCCTGCGCCATCGCTCGCGGCCCAAGCCGCCGAGGTCGCCGCGGCGCGCACTCCGATGCCCTTGAACACCGCGATGGCCCCGCATGGCGTCTGCCCTGAGCACAAGGCCGTCCTGGTCCCCATCGGCAACACCGGCAAGAAGGGCCACTGGCGCACGGTCAACGGCAATCGAATCGTGTGCGAGCTCGCGCCCATGCTTGGCCTCGATCAGCAGGCCAACGACAAGCAGGGCGACCTGGGCTGGGGCGGAATGCCCCCGGCCACGGCAGAGAACACGAGGCCGGTATGAGAGTACGAAAGTACCTTGACGTTCCCAGTGCGGGAGCGGTAGCGTAGCGACCGCGTAGCGTCCGAGTGCAGGGAATACAATCTAGTGGTCTAGACCTCGGCGTAAGCCGACGACCGCCCCGGACTTCCCACACTCGACGCTACGCAACGTCAGGTGTTGACTCCGGGGCGGTTTGTTTTCTAAGGGTTTCCCAGGGAAGGGGCAGCCTGGATTTGGTCACACAACTTGACCGCACAACGCTCGCGGTTCTCGAAGGTCTGGCGCGTCAACACATCGCCACCTACGTCACAGTTCAGAACGAGCGCGAGGCCATCGAATGGGCGGATCGCGGTGAAAGGTTGGCCGATGCCGTTGAATCGTTCCGCCGACTCGTGAAGCCCGATGCCGTGGCCGCAGCAATCCGCAGAGGCATGGCGCGTTGACAAGCCCCGACTGGGACTCAACCGCAACCGAATCGCTGCTCGTCCACCCGATCATCGACCCCCTCGGCGATGGATACGTGAACATCTCTTGGCCGCAGGACAAGATCACCGCACACCTTGAAGGCATGTGGCGATCAGGCTCACGCTTCGAGACGGTCATGCGAATCCGCCACGACGAACTCGGCACCATCCACGCCCTGACCCGCATCAACCTGCTCTCCACGTCGGCACGCACCGAACTCGTGCGCTCACTGGAGAAGCGATACCCCGGCCTCGGCTGGAACTCCCGCATCGACGGCATCATTGAAGCCGCTGACAAGGTGTACCGAAGCGAGTTGAAGGTCGCCACGATTGGGGAAAAACAGCCAGAACCGATTCAGTACCTCGTGCGCCCGCTCTTGGAGGCGAACAACATCACCGGCATCGCCGCCGACCCCGGCACCGGCAAGTCTCTGCTCGCCCTCGCCCTCGCCCTCCAGATCGGCGGCCACGGCGTCACCGTCCCTGGCACGAGCGCGCCAGCCATCCCCGGACGCACCCTCTATCTCGACTGGGAAGACGACGAAGGCACCCATAACAGCCGCTTCCACGCAATCCTGAACGGCGTCGGACGCAAGGCACCGCCTCTCCCCGTGAAGCATGTGAGGATGCACGGCGCACTCACGGATTCCGCCGACAAGATCATCCGCCTCTGCCGGTCAGACAAGCCCGCAATGGTCGTGGTCGACTCAATAGGCTCCGCCGTCGTCGGACGCATCAACGAACCCGAATACGTCTTGCCCATGATGGACGTCTGCCGCTCAATGCGAACAACCGTGCTCTTGCTCGGCCACCTCGCCAAGCACGAGTCAGACGGCAAGCTCATCGGAACCGTGTTTTGGTTCACCATACCGCGGCTTGCATGGCATCTCGCAAAGGCCCAGGACGAGGGCGAATCAGAGTCTCGTTTGGTACTGAATCACAAGAAAACGAACAACAACATGATGTTCCGCCCGATGGGGTTTCGGGTGGAGTTTGAAAACGACGGCGACATGATGCGCTCCGTGCGGTATTACTCGACTGATATCAAGGACGACCCCGCACTCGCAAAGTTTGCCACCACCGCGGACAAGATCACACAGTTCCTGCTCGAAAACGACAGGCAACAAGTCTCTGCGATTGTCGAGGGAACCGGGCTCCCCCTTGAGACAGTCCGGTCCGCCCTCAAGCGCGGCACAGGTCGGCGGTTCGTCATGTTCGGCAGCGGGCGCATGGCTCAATGGGCGGCGCAACGTCAAGAAACCCTATCGGGTGCATCGGGTGCATCCCATCAGGTGCATGCACCGGGTGATCGGGTGCATAACGGCCCCCTTACAGGGGGGGGCTTCGTTGCACCCGTCAAGGTTTCGGGTTCAAAGGATTCAGGGGTGTTTGGCGCACCCGATCTTGAAGACGCCTTAGATGCTGTGTATGGCCCCGACCCAAACGATGAGGACCACCGATGACTGACAACACAACGACCGTCAAGCCCGCCACGACCCCCGAAGAACTCGCGGCCCTTTACCGCTCCCGCAACGGCGCACGCCCCTCCCCGGTCGCGCTCGGCGACGCGTTCTTGGCGTGCCGCCGCGATCTGGGCATCTCGCAACAGGAGTTGGCGCGGCGCACAGGCATCACGGCGGGCACAGTGCATCACCACGAGAGCGTCGCCTTATTGCCTGAGCCGTACAGGGGTTACGCGGCCAGCGGAAAGTTGCGGTTCAAGGAGGCGAGGACGCTGGCCGATCTGGGTGTGTATCACCGTAGGAACAGCGACCGCGCCGCGTACATCGAGGCTGACCCGCGGTTTGTGGAAATCGCCGAGCTGTTCATCTCTGGCCGTCTCTCGTCGGTGTGGGTGGAGAAGATCGTGCGCTTTGCCAAGGACGACCCGGCCGCGACCGTCGACGAGATCGTGCAGCGAGTGATCTCAAAAGCCCCTCGCAAGCCCCGCGGCTACGTCGACACCAGCCACCCGCCGCGGCAACCAATCGAGGCCACGACCGCCACGGTGCGGGATCACATGCTTGCCCTCGCCGGCGAGGTGGAAGCGTGGGGGATGGCCGAGCACTGCGAGGTCGAGAGGATGCCGGTACTCGCCGCGGCGCGGCTGCTCTGCGACCGCCTCGCCCGCGTGGTGTTCAAAACGGGCGGCGTACGCGCCCCGGTGGGCGTGGACAGCCTGCCCACGCTCGCGACGACCACCGCAAATCGCAACGGGGGCCACGAAAACGGCGTCGGGAACCGGAGGCTCGCGTTGCTGCTGGAGGAGCCGCGGAAGCCGCTTGAGGGACAGGAGGGGTTGGGGCTATAGCTTGCCTGGTTTGACCAAGGGCATTTGTGGACCGAGGAGAGGTAGATGGCAAAGGCAGAGCGAAACGGCCAGATGGACTTTGAGACTCGCGATCTTCACGACGACGCGACCGAGGCGATGATCGCGGAGCAGGTCGCCAAACGCGAGGCGAACCGTGCCGCACACAAGAACTACAACCAAGCTACGGGCGAACTCAAGAAGCTGTTGCCGCTCGACTCCATTGAGCAGCCGACGCGGATCAAGGTCGCCAGCCCTACGCACGGCAACTGGATCATCACCATCACGCCCAGAGACCGGCCTGAGCGTAAGGGAGTCGCGGCTGGCGTCTCCAAGTACGTCAAGATCACGGCTGCCTAAGATGCGCCGAACCGCCTTGCGCCGCGTCACCGGCCTCTCGCGCTCGACACCGTTGCGTCCGCGGTCGCGGAAACTCGCGAAGGTCTACAGGGAAGCCCGCGTGCCCCTGGTGCGCCGCCTGCTGGCAGAGAGGCCCGCGTGCGAGATCGCATGGGACGCGAACTGTCGAGGGCGCAGCGAGTCTGTCCACGAGGTCATCAAGCGGTCG
>Ga0209518_1000569_pt1 | contig 47062 bp, 87 predicted proteins | sample RifGroB1_FD_183993 | JGI IMG/M metagenome (GOLD analysis project Ga0209518, IMG submission 183993) | Groundwater microbial communities from Rifle, Colorado, USA - Groundwater B1 (SPAdes) (version 2) | ecosystem: Environmental > Aquatic > Deep subsurface > Groundwater | place: Rifle, Colorado...
TCTATTATTTTTTCTAGGTGCCCCATATCATCAGGCATATTTTTACCTATTTTCCATCCCAGTGATGATCTTCTGCACCTTTGCCGATAAGCCACTATATCTTGGGTTCAAATACGTTAACGATTTAACTAACGCTGTGGGAGACCCAAGAAATGCCTTTAAAATATCACCACACAATGGAGTGTGAGCATCACGATGTATGCCAATTACCCCATTATCGGCTGCATGTACCATACCAACTGCCCTCTTGATGGCAAGATATCCACCAATCGCCTTATCGGGTGGGTCTTTATATGACCGATAGGCAAATCCAAATGCAACACGCCCATCATTTAATTTGATACCAGTGATTGCTACTTCAATCAAATTACCTTCGCCTCTAAGATATTGTACTGGCGGCACGGGGATCATTTTCCCTCCCTTTAAAATTTATTTTCTTGCCTCACTTGCCTTAACATATCCAGCAAATTTGGGGTGACGCTTGAGATTCTTGATCTCCTCGATTTGCTGGGCATTAAGTCTTTCAAGAATTCTTACTCTATCTTTGAATCTCTCCACATCTTTTTCAGCAGTAGCACGTTCAGATTCCTTTTGTGCAATTAATCTTGGATATTCAGAACTAATCTTATCCTCTAATGCTTTAATGGTTACAATAGCAGTATCTCTAGATGATATAAGATCCAGAATATCTGTAGCAAATTGGGCAAGCCTATACTCATCCAGATTTACTGCAAGTTTCTTTTTCAGCTCCGGCGATGGCGTTAAAAGTGGTATCTTTAATATACGGGGTCCAGTTGTTATTGTGGCATGTTTCTTATCTTTTATCGCTTCTTGCACAGTACTATAGTACTCACCATTAATTACATCCTTCATAAACCACATACACCTATATAATGCAGGGATCCCAGTATTAATCGTTTCCTTTATACTTGTATTATTACCTTTTAATAATTTAATATTTGATATTACTTTACTCACTTCGGCAACAATGTTGTCAACACTTGGGGATAGTGATATTTTATATTTTTCCCAAATACTTTCATCTTTAATGTTCATCACTGATACTAATGCATAAGCCATGGGGATATCTTTGGCATGAATAAATACTTCCATACCACGATGCCCGCCACGTATTATTTCTGCATCATTTGGGAGGGGACAAGATGGTAATATTGATATAACTGAACAATGGGGAATATTTAAAGTAGCCGACATGAGTTGCACTGGTATTTTTGCATTCCTCATCCCAGCAACGAACAATCTAATCATTGAATCATATAAAGGGAGTATCTCTTTAGACATTATTTATCCCTCCTGGACAGAATTTTAATATAAACCGAGCCTTCCTTTCTTCCTTTGCATTCCATAAAGCCACAGTAATGGTCCTGCGTACATCCCTTTCGGGCCACTTAGTCTCCTTTTTTGCCCTCTCTTGTACCATTACCTCACGGAATGCAAGCTCAATTGCGGTTTTCCCCATTGTGTTAGCCCCTGGTTTATTGTTTGCGATGGACACTAATTTTATAACTTATTATTCATCCTTTCTAATACTTTAATTTTCTTTATATTAACATGCTTATTCAATATAGCTTGCATATCTTTCTTAACGATGATAATTTTGGCCATTAATCGATCATTTCCACCAAACCTCTGTATATAGATCATTGTTCTATCGAATTTATAACAAAGTATACACATTACTTGTTGTCTTCATACAATTTCCGTAATCTTCGATCAACCTCTAAACTCACCTTAATAAGATGAGATACATTATTACTAATCTTAATTACTCTTAGTACTAATCGTTCTTCTTTAGCATCCCTTAAATATTGTTGTGTTTTACCAAATAAACTACACATTATACACATATTATGGCCGCAGTTTCACGTCGTACACCACAGTTTTATGAATCACACCACCAAGTTTAATGGCATCATCAAACTGCAAGGTATATTTATGTTCGGCTGCCTTAAGTCCTACAACCGCACCCAAAATAAAAATAATTAACCACCAAAACCCAACTTTTTGTACCTTGGTCCAGATATCATGCAATTTTGTGCGGATATCGTTTCCTGGCACTGTTAACATCACATTCCTCCTTATATTTATTAAATTTATTACAATTCATAAACCCAAGCGGGATACCAAATTTACATTCAAGACCAGATATCTCTGATCTGCACAGATTCATGCATATATTGCAGGGTGCTAAATTTCGATCCATTTTATCCTCCTTAATTTCTATCGATAATGGTTTCGCCGTCCTGTGAATAATTCCATCCATCTGGGAGATTTTTCCCTGTCTCCTTCATAAATCGTACATTCATGTTATCAATTATATCCGACTCAGCTGGACCAAGAGTGACATTTAACCGAAACCATTTTAAATATTCAAGTTCTGTGGCTCGTTCTCTACTCATCCCTCTCCCCCCCTTCAGGTAGCGCATTATGGCTGCGAGCCACGACTGACCCTTGCATTTCTCTATGAACATTCTTCTATCCCTTTCCAGATCTTGTCGTAAGTTGTCCTCAATTTCCTGAAATGTTTTATGGGGCCTATCCTCTATGGTGCCCCGTCGTAATCCATATTTCCCCTTAACCAACTGAATTAAATTGTCCATCACCCACCCCCTGCGAGTCGGAGAAGTTCGGCGGGAGGGCATATTGGACCAGCCCAATCACCGTCGATATCCCAAAGCGACTCGTTTGTGTCGGCATCGTAAGGACCATCGCCCCCTGAAGGGAATCCGGATGGAGCCATCTTCACGCGGCGGATTTTCGTTCCCTGTGGCCCACAATGCCACCAGTAACCCGAGCAGGTAGGATAGACGCTTCTCCACTCGACCGCCTCCCGCAGTCGCTTCGCTTCCTCTTCGTGCCGACAGGGGGAGGAAGAGGTAAGGGCGGCCTCTACAATGGCGATACGTTTCCGCATATCATTCTGTCGAATGAATTGATCCCCAATAACTCCATCGCCCGGATCAAGTTCGTACCATGCGGACTCCATCGCCTCCTTTGCTCGTAATAGCGCCTCCCTCGCCGCGCACACCTGCCCCTCCCTCGCCGCGAGTTGGGCGAGGGCGGCGGTGAGGTCGGCTTTCAGCATTTCGTTTCCAGCACATTCCCCCTTCCACGCTAAGTCCCGCCGCCATTCGTTTCTTCTTCTGTTGGGGTCAATCCCGGAATCTTTTAGCCGGTCCAACTTCTCCCGGAACCGGGCGCATTGGGGGCAGGGGTCCATGACGGTCTGTAGAGACATTGGGCAGAACGATTCGTGAGTGTTCCCGTACCCGGCGCATCGGGCACATTTTCTTGGATCAGGTACCATCTTCATCCTCCTATTTCCGCCGGATGGCGGTAGTTATATCGCGGCGCACGTCTGCCGGTATTGAATGTTCCATCAATTTCTTCCACGCTTTTGATGCCGCATCCTCCCGGACGGCTTTCTCGAAAGCTGCGATGAGTTTGTCAAACTCGCCCCGTTCATTCCTGTACAGCCGTGTTGATACAAATTTATTTACTTCTTTTAATTCCTTCAGCATCTTCATTTCCCCCGTGCGGCGGTGATGGCGGCGTGGATGGTGGGGCCATGCGATGTTCTGTCGGTTGCCTCTTCGTCAAAATATTCCAATTGCCAAAATGCGTTATAAGTCTCGTAAGACAAGGAGATGCTGTTCTTTGTCAGCCACTCCTCGTCCTCCCTGCACTCCTTCAGTTCCAGAAAGGCGGGCATTGCGTCAACACAACCTTGCGCGTGTTTCTCAAATGCCTTCCATTCCTCTTCCGTCATCCTCTTCCCTCCTTCAGCGCGCGCAGATCATCGAATCACCACCTTGCGGTCGCCGCACTTTCTACATTCAAGGACATCCTCTATGGATTCTATGATAGCACCTGTGTGACGGTACATTTTCGTGTCCTTTACAGAGGTTATGTATTTCCAAAAGTGATTACATGGTACCGCCTTCCCACATCGTTCACAGAATATGGTCCCATTCTTTTCAATGAACTTATGGATTAAACACATTCCTCCCTCCCCTCCTTCCCCGCACAAGTGCGGATAATATTCATCCTTTTTACCTCCCTATAATAAATTTTTGTAAATACGTATTGTTTCTTTTGCATATTTATGTGCTAATTCGTTATCTCCACCCTTATACAGGGCAAGGGCTAATTTTAAATCACCATTACTATACTTTAATTTCTCCTTTAAGATCTCTGCACCATATAAAGTATCCACACTAGCCCACTTAAGTGTAGCTGATGGTGTTTGCATTAACCCTTTATAGCCCTTATTAGACACTGCTTTATAATCAAATTCAGATTCAGTTTTCATCAAAGCCACCAATAGTTCTGGGGAAAGGCCAGTCATCGCAGCAGCACTAGTAACTGCCTTACTTAAATCATTAATCTTGCTAAGCGGTGCACCAACTTTATATAACGCTACCTGTGCACGATTAGTTAGGGCCACACGAGTAACAGGTTGTGGAATCGACAAGATAAAACTATGGTAAGTAAATCCAAAATATACCAAGGCAATACTTAATACTACAGATTTAAATATTGATTTCGTGTGCAATTTGTCCCTCCTTTATTCGTCGAAACTCCTTTTCACTAATTGCTCCTTATACCATTCAGCAGCTCCACGGGTTGCTGCCCTAAAAATATCTCGCTTATACTCATTCCATAAATATTCTTTCACATCTTCTTTCTCTTCTGCCTCAATATCAACATTAATCTCTTTCATCAACTTACCAATATCTCTAGGTGAATTCTCTAATTCACCCTTTTCAGATAAATGTTGCACTGCTTTTTGCCATCTAGCCTCTGTATGAAATGAATTACAAAATATCTCAAACCTACCCCCCTTACTTTCTTCTTTCCCCCATCTACTCCTATGCACCTCCTTAAATTGCTCTGATACAAATTTGCCACACATCATTGGCATTGGTTGACCACCAAGTAAAAATTTACGACCATAGTTCTTAACAACTATCCCCTCACGCATTGCCCCACCGAGGACTGATTCTATCCCCATGTAAAGCTTCAAATCTTCTGGTGAACTTATCTTAGTGGTTATAAATGGAACGACCTCAAGATCCAAAATACCCGCATATTCATAAAAATTTGGTAAATATGAGTCTTTTGAAAAGTTTTTAGCCCCAAACAATATAATATTATTACGTGGTACACGACTATACACTAGAGTATTATGTTTTGGTTTCTTTAAATATTCGCCATAAAATACAATACCCTCGGGCAATAAACCTTGGATAGAAGCAATATAATCAATCCCTTCCTTAAACATCTTCTCTGGATTATCTTGATAAAGTGAGGAACCTTTAGAACGTATATGCAACACATTATTTATTAATCCAAACGATATTTGTGACCCATCGATCTTTTCAGATAATTCCACTTCCTCTTCAAATATATCCTTAATATAATCCGTACCAATTGCAAAAATCTTAACGAATGCTGGTATCATCAACCCTCCGCGCATATCTTGGATTATAAATTATTCCCTTTTTACCACCAATCTTTAAATAATAATCTTTACATTTTCTACATTGTTTAATGTGTACTAATACATTACATTTTTTATCAATCACTCCCTTTATAAATAACTCAATTGATTTTTGTGGGATATGTCGATACATGATATCCTCCCATTTATAGTTCAAGGATCATCGCCTGGTATAAATAGCTATATCTATCGATAGTAATACCACCAATTGGATGCCACCCTTCTGTTATAGCCTCATTTACTTTATCCACAAATATTGACAAATCATCCGTAGAATATGAACGAATAACTTTATATTTAGTCATCTCCTCCCCATTTCTGCCATTGATGGTTGATTGATTCGAAACCCAATTAGGGTATGTTTATGATTTTTAATGACCTCTTTGAATCGCCACACTAGCCTTGCTGTTTCTTCTTCTGTGGCCTCCTCTGTGCCAATTATCATCGATATTTCCCACATTTCATTCTTTAATTTTGGCATTTATGGTCGTCCTCCACTATCTTTTGACATGCCGTGCATATTGTATATCCACTATTACAAAAGATGTCATATATTTCCTTTTCCAACATCTCAGCATCCAAACCCTTTTTAATGCCCATTTCATTTATTTGCATCCTATTTGTCATACCAAAGGCCCAATCTTGTAAAAATTCTTTAGGGTCAACAGTCAATTCGTCTATAGTTTGCCAGAAACTACCGACAATCATGTTAAATACTTATTCCCATACGATCGGCATATTCCCCTCTCCTACCATGGTCTAATTTTAAAATGGAAGATCCAACAACCACATCTTTTACGAATTATTTCTGCCAAATTTCCTTTACAACAAGTACAATTCATCATTCCCCCCAATTTACATATTTCTTTTTCCAATTTACCTCTCCTTATAGTGAGTTATCAACTATGATATAAGTACTATAATAACTTTCAAAAATGTGCTCTCCACATTTTTTAATAATTGGTAATGTAATAATATTATCTCCAATATCATACTGATTAGCCTCATCTTTAATTACTTTGGCATAAATTGAATCAGGGTCATTAATTATATATACACCAAATTTGGCATTAGACAAATATATCTTTGGCTTAGGCTGCGTTTTTGGTCGGCTCTCCACTAAAATCCTCCACCCCACATGTCTTTGTATTAAAACATTCAAACTTATAATCATCACATCCAAGTGCCCAGTGCCCAAGGTTTACTTGTGTCACTCCATCGGGGGTTTTTGAATGACCAAACACCTGCGGAATTGGATGATACTTTTCGTCACGGTAGTCAGCCCAGAATATACCACCAAATTTATCAATACCACCACGAACCCTAGGAATATTAAATATACTACGATATTTTCCAATATCTTGTGAAGATGAATACATTCCATTATTATTCCGATTATTTAAAAAATACTCCCATTCCGTGTTTATTATACCACCATATGTTTCTATTGTTACATCAGTCACTCTTGTATTAAACCGCAAATCTTCAGCCAATTTCTGTGCAATCCCGCCATGTGTAATAACAAACCCATCTTCAACTGCTACTGGTACAAATCTGTCAAGATATGTTTCCAAAATGTTACCGATTGATTCTGCCATATGTTCTCTATATCCTGAACATTTAAATGGAGCATAGTCAAGATAATGAATGTCATGATTGCCAAGGATTAACGTTGCCGGAGACTCAATGACAAGTTTGAGCGTATCATAAATTATATATTCTGATTGTATAAATGAATCAACATAATCGCCAGAAAAAACATGTTTTTCTTCTGGTTTATATGCCAAAAACGCTTTAGCCTTATCAAACCTACCATGAATGTCACCAACGATTAATGCCATATTTCACCTCATTTATCAAAGTATTTTAATGGTGGTATCGGACTGCTTGCCATGTGAATCCTTAACAATAATGGTGTGGTCATCAACCTTATCCCATGAAAACCTACTACTGGACCACATACCATTCTGTCCCGTATTATTTCTATGACATGTACATTTAACAATCTTTGCCCTAATCCTTTGTTCGCCATTAAAAATATCCTCTTGAAAATCTGTCGCCCATATTATTTGCATTAACTACCCCTTCTTCAATAATATAATATTATCATACGCTTCTCTAATTTTAATACACTATTGCTACGTTACATCTTCTTTCCCAATCTAAGTGCCACACCATAGACAATAAATCTTCCATCTTTTATATAAATTCTTACTCAAGATACCAAATCAAATGCAATATCTTAATATGTAATTCATCACTAACAAAATTGTGATCTCTCATTAATCCATCCATAGTATGTAACATGTCCTCAATTTTACTCAATATATTATACTTAATACTAGTTATCCTTCCAGGTAGCAATATCTGTTTTTCATGTATGGATGTTGTGGTCCTGGTGAACATCTCATATACCCCACCATAATATATCAACTTTTTCATGTAATTCCTCCGATATTATATAACCATATTCATTTATGCGTCGCACAACATTAATTAGAGCCTCTATCTTTTTCAATATTGTTCTTTTATGATAGGGGACCTTGTCGTACCATTGTAAGGCAAGTCTATTTGGATTTCTCATATCTCTCTAACCTCCATATACAATTTCTTAATGTTCTCATATGGTATATTGATTCCATTGGTAAACCAGCGTCCCAACAACTACTTGTGGCAAAAAACAATTGACGGTCTATCTTTATTAAGCCCATAACTTAGAGTATTTATCACACATTATTTCTTTTGAACGATCACATTAAACTTACTTGTACCCCATATTGTATTATTACATAAATCGATACTATTTAATCTATTTTTGCACTCTTTATATTCTTTAATCATGTCCTTTGCTTGATCTATTGTATATGCTTCCACTTGTACTGGGTATCCACATCGTAAACATTGTTTGCGATCAATGACCCGCACAATTCCATTTATACGCATTAAATTGTCCCCCCTTATATTTTTATTCTTTTACTGGTTCACTGAATAATATCGTGCGGCACTCTGTACATACAATTGATCCAATAAATGGTGTGCCACCATACCCTGGTTGATATCGAAGGCTTGCTATTTTTTCTGATCCACACTCGGGACATTTTGGTATTTCAAAAGTGGCTCCTACTACCAGCTTTTTATAATGACATATAGGACATTCTTCGAATATTGGTGGTGTTTTTACTTTGAAAATTCTAGCGGAAAATCACTATATACTTCATAATTTGTATTATTAATTGATCGAGTCCATATTATGGCTGCATTACAATGACAAAGTCCTTGTTCGTCCATATAATCACACTCATCAATGCGCAAATGTCCATTTGCGCAAATCTTAATTTCCCCTACCTTCGTATGACATATTGCGCCTCTTGTTATTTTCTACCACCAAAGCTAATACTATACTGAGTATCATCGATACCATTACATTCAGGCGATCTGTTATTTTCCCTGCAACGTTTACATATACGTGTAAATCGATTATTTGCCACAAATTCTCTATCACATTTTAAACACCAACGATTGGACTTTTCTTTCTCTATGCCCTTAAACAATCCAGCCTGATATTGTTCATATCTTACTTCACATAACCTACACCTAATCCTTGTTTTGACACGCACCATACATTTATATTTAATCTCTACTACACCGGGACAACGATGAACTCTAACTATTTTACCAATCTGTATGGCTCGCTCACATTCAGGACAGAGCTTTCGTAATCTAACTCTTCTTGTACACACGTGGTTTAATGATGGCACCCCTGGACATAAACTATACCCTGGCCCTTTATTTACCCTGGCCACACGCACCTCCCTTAATAGGATTAGTATTTAGCGCCACTATATACCCATAGTAAACCAAACTTTTCCTCTCCATTTCTATTACTTGTATATGATTAACCAATGTCCAAATCCTGGCCCAAATTATATCATACCTACCAGGGTGTATATTCATCCAATAGAGACAAGAATTTCTAATCATTCTATGCATATCACTTAATAATTCATACTTAATCATTCTCTTACTCGTAACTTCTCGTACCAGACGTTATCAAAATCAGCATATGCTTCTGCTGGTGATTTTCCAAATCCAGCGATACCATCCTGTAAATTACTTCCATATAAAGCACACCAATAGTCGCCATCAATTGAAAGCTTTGGTTTAAATAAATATGAAGGTAAATCCATATATGATACGGCCTCAATTATTCGATTCGCCACCCTATCTGCTGCATCACATATAGCTTGTGCGGCCCATTGTGAATGTTGATATTCCACTATCCCTCCATATAATTAATTGGGTATTTCTTCATCTGGTATTGGCCCACCTATTGGATATCGCATATCTCCACAATAACACCGACCATCATACTCATCATCACTGTTGTACTCGTGGCCCTCATCATAACATTGCTCAATGTGGCGTTCTTCTTCCTGTTGCTCATAATACTCGCGCTCCTGTTCATACCGACGCTCCTGCCGACGATGTTCAGCTGCACGTTCTTGGCGTTCTTTTTCCTCTCGTTCCTCTCGTCGTCGCTCTTCTTGCCGTTCCGCATCTCGACGGCCCTCATCCCAATCACGATGAGCACGACGTTCATCATATGAACCATACTCTTTATATGGATTCTCGTAACGACTCGACGATCCATGTCGCTCATAAGCACGTTCCCCTTCTCTGCGTTCACGCCAGGGCATTATCACTCCTTCCATGATTCAATTTCTATTAAATAATGAAGAGCATCGTACAATTTATCACTAATGGCATTCCCACTATTATATTGATATCTAGTCCTATATATTATGGTACGCCAATTATTAGCTAATTTCGCACATCGTACACGAATATTAGTTATGTTTTTGTGTTTAGTCATATTTTTTCTTATATGTTCTTTATATCAACATATAGACAAATTAATCTACAATATAGTTTAAATGAAGCCCCATGACCATTAAATCGGTACTGCCCTAGCGCGTCTTGTATCAACAACATCATATTAATCTTTGCTTTGTGTTTGTTTGCGTCGCATGATATCATAATATACCTCTAATATATCCATGTAAAGATTTTGATGTTTCATTGGTACGTCACGATATTCTTCACCAGGGTTTAAACGTATCGTATATATTGCGTAAAAACACTTGCTCACAATAACTGAAATAGCTCGCTGTTTATTCGTATGGTATTGTGTCATATACCCTTACTATCTTGGTATAAAGTTTCCTAAATTTTCTTCGCACACCCTTATTATTACTAAGCTTAATAAATAAATAGACCACTGGTTGAATCTTCATTAAAATCCCATAAATAGCTTGATGTTTACTCATTCCTTGATAGTCTGTAAACATTATTTCACCTTGGTATCAAATTTTAAATCTGAAATATACCACTTTAATTTGTTTACTTTATTATATATATTATTTCCAAATATTCTATCGCCAGAATGACGAGAAATATTTATAATTAATAAATCAACAATCTGCTCTAAAGCAATATACTGAACTCTAGTATGAAGCCCCATCTAAATATACCAAAACAATTGTGCCACCCTACCATACAAACTATCAGAGATTATACTTGCTGGCAATTTAAATAGAATTCTTTTACAATCCCGAACATTTATCTCGACCAACTTTGCTTGCTTAAGCTTGCCAACCATTTCTGCCATATTTAACAACACACTGGAAGAACCAACTGAGCTATAATAATTTCTTGGCATTATTTATCCTTATTATTATTGGTTTATACTCACATGATCCAGAAAAGCCTATATAATTTAATGTATAATTTATCAGACACGACATTAGCATCTATATCACAATTATATATCAGCTCAATCAATTCCGCAAGTATAATCTCCACAGCTTCCCATTCTTGGCACTTTATTAATCCCTTTGGTCTATTCAGCCCAGTCCTACCAAATTTTCGTCTAGAATCAAATAAACCTCTTTTACTTAGCATCTTTATCACTGCCCCTCCCTACGTGGGTACTATATATAAAACATGTACGCATATAGATCATATGCAACACTAAACAATCGATCAGAAAATAACCATAGTCTCTCTTCTGTTAAGATTATTAATAAAGCGTCCCATTATTTTCATATATGCCTCTTGTTGATTTACCGTAATTCTATCACGCATGCGCGATTTCATATAATTATAAACAAATTATAAATTCTTACTAATAATGCACAATTATAAGTATATGTTACCGAGAGTAGGCAGTGTGTCTTAAGTATCAATGCTTCAACCTCGTACAAAAGAACCCTTTGTTCTTTCGTAAGATTATAATTCAATAATATACTAGTGTCCATGGACCACTGCCCACATCTGTAAACGTATGTTCTCGATCCTTTTCATTAAAAAGTGAGATAGCAACTCATGATTATATGGTCGCTGTGCATAAACCAATTGCCATGTTGCGTTTAATATTGCTTGATATTTTTCCCCTGTCATATTTATCCTTTGTGCTATTTAGTATTTGTGTGGATGGTGGGTATTGTGCCCACCATCCCCACTATACAAATCTAACTCATTACCCGCACATCTTTTTGAATACAGCAAGTATTGCACCAGTACACGATAGTCTTTGATTTTATGTCACAGGCCACCATCTTCCCTCTCTTTCTCGTGGTCTCATTGTGACATGTGCAATCAATACTGTGTCTTTTTATTTTCTACCTCTTTTCTTGGGAATATTTCTAGGTAACTGGGCAACGAAATCATCCAAACTTATTATTGGGATAATCGGCACTTCTGTATTATCCGGTAGGGCCGCTTCCCGGTCTAACCATCTCACAAATTTAGCAAATGGCTCTTTTTTAAATGCATGTGATTTCTTTTTAGATATACGCCACTTCCTTATCATATCACGAAATGGTAGTAATCTATATCTACTATTTACACCATATACACCTTCAAACATACATAAAAGGCTTATGAACTTTATAACTGTATTGATCTTAAATTGATAAAAATTAGGTAAATACGTGTAAATATTATACATACACTCATGAATATCTCGAACCCAAAAGGTACTTTCAAATTCTTTCTTTTTTGCTTTGAGACGCCACAAAAATGCCTTTGCTTGTTTTGGGTCCTTTTTCACAATATTAGAACTACCAGACATAAAATATCCATTTAAAGCCAACATTTGTCTAACTTCTTGATATAATTTGGCATTATTAACACTGGCGCAAATAGCCCCATATTCATCCACTAATGGCATTAAAAGTGCAATATCGGTCACCCACTCAACCGTAAATATGGGATGCTCATTCACAGATATATGTCTATATTTATGCGCCCACGAATAATTATGTATAGATTGTAGTCTGGGATGACTAACTCCGAGATATATTTCAAGCTTGGCAATCATCTCTTCTGGTGACAAACCAAAAATAACCTCTTCACTGTCTATTATTTTTTTATTACTGTTTGTAAATGTCCATGTACGATGGTCTGTTTTTATTAATGCTATAGGAGCTTTACAACCATATATATTTTCTTCGTCTTCTGTTAAAATAGCATGAATCATTTTTGATGTGTGTGTACTCTCCATCTACTGTCCCCCATTGGCGGATATTTAAATATTACGAAGTTCTTCTTCCATATTGGCCGTGATGATCTGTAAAACATTTTTCCCCTCGGCGGTCTTCTCAAGTTGATTGGCAACCAACTTGCCACGATATCGACGTTCCAGAGCTGGGATATTCGCCAAACGCTTCCGAGTCTCTGACATATCTGCGTTGGCTTGGCCCAATTTTCCCTTTTCGGACTCCAACAAACCCATTAACCTAGTAATCACCATAGAAAAAGGCACTTTCTTTTGTGAACGAGTATGCGAACAACTATAACTATACTCAACGATTTTTTGCCTCTCGTTAATATCTGTAGTAACAATAATTTTTACATCGTCGCCAAATAGAGCAACCAAACTTTGATTCGCAGTATCAACATCCTCGCTTAATCCACACGCCACCTGTAACAGGTCAATTTGAATATCAATATCCTTGCCGATCTGTTTGATCCTTGCTTCGATCCCTTTGATCTCGGCCATACCTTCCTTTAATGTTTTTTGTAATTTACCCTCTGCTTCACTCACTGCCACAGATAAGATGTCTGCGATCGTCAGGTTGTTATCCACGCTGAACGCCGGAGCCTGGTTGGTTCTTACTACAAGATCTTTGCCCATGAGTTTTCCCTCCTTGGGAGCCTAATGTGGGTTAGTTGAATGATTGACTGGGTGTCGTAGGAACTTATCATTATTCCTACAACACCCACAAATGACTAATCTCGATAGAGTACCTGTGGGAATGCATGATCTCTTTTTATAACGCGCACCCCATATTCCAGATACACACAATTGTCTGCGATCTTGTGAGCCCACAAGATCGCTTCCTGTTTATTATAATAAACAAGCGACTCACCGAACAGAATGACTTCATATTTCAGCCCTTCCGTAGGGTCATCGATGTTCTCGATGGCCCCAGCATACGCCACCCGATGCTCATCCGCAACATGGACAAGAGTACCATCGGGTGCTGTTCCAAAAATTGGTGATTCCAGAATATATACCCCATTGTCTGCACTCATCTCCTTGCCTCCTTGGCCTGGTGGGCTGGTGAGTTGTTGGTTATTTTCATTTTAATTCAAACACCAAAAATAATTGAATTACGTGTATTAATTGATCAACCATAAAGAAGAATTTAACATCAGAATTTTTAGCACCTAGTAGACTTATTATCTTGCACTTACCCCAATCAACAAAATAATGGGTACCAAATAACATTAATATAATACTTGTATTTATTGGCATATTAAGTAATTTCATCGCTAGACATATTCCCCCAGTCCAAATCACCACATGAACGAACATTACATAAAAAGACTTTTGTTTCCGCTCAGCCATAAAAGTAGTCTGTAATGAGAAATCAAAAACATAATGGGCAAAAAGTAACCAAAGAAATTTTTCAAACATATACCCCTCCTATAGTTATATTATTCTGCGCCGTACCTTCTCATGTGTACGTCCCACATAAATATCCGTAATTCTTCAATACGATCCGATAAATGCGCCGATAAAATTCCCCCATAAAAAGGAGGGATCCTACTATAAGTTAAATACCAAGTTATACAACGGAACGAGTCACGCTTATTGGTTGGTAGGCGTACATTATAATTATAATTATTCATTTTATGTTCCAACTTATTATAAAATATATGCGAATAAAATTATTCCGCAGGATAATATTATTCAATTCACGTGCACAATTAATGGCCCCACCTAAATGATGTAATATGCGATCCTTATAAGCCAACATTGATATCCACCCACATTTTGTTCCAGATATCACCTAACTGTATTTTACTAAGCCCGAGTTGACCAAAATACTTCAACGCGTAAACAACCTGCCAAGTCATTGCAACGCGTGCTATGCATTTTGTCATGGCGCTCCTCATCATTGGTATCAAAGTAAATCCCACATCTTTTCTTGAATATTTTCAATTAATATACACAACTCCTTAGATATCACCTCTTTAAATATCACCTCTTTATTATTACTATACCACGATCTTTGTGCATTAACAAGCTTCCAAGTCATATCATTGATGAGTTCATATTTTTGACTATATGTGTGCATACAAACCTTTTAATTTATTCATGGTGTCCTTCTTCACATTTATTTTGTTTGTTCTATAATAGCACAATGCGTTATATACTAATGAGTCAACCTGGCATAAATATTCATATTTATCATGTGGTAATTGTGTATAGAGTAGTAGTGAATGTCGCATATTCATATTAACATATACAAAGCGCGTAATCTGGTGATCATAACCACCGCATTCGGTAATCTATCTCTAAATATACACAATGCCTGATGTACTAATTGCTCAACTTGGTTTAATTGTAAATATTTAGGGCATGAGCCCGACAAACTATACAACACTGATCGCTGGAAGGTCATATAAATAAATACAACGCATGTAGTTTAAGATATAGTTCATGTGGTATGACATCACGGCAGGTATGCTTGGCTATTTGCACCAACCGTTCAACATCTAGTATATACTGGAATTTTGGATGATCTATTGGTATTAACTTTCTCTTTATTACCTCGATACAATTTCTACTATACATATAAATACAACGCGTCTAATTTTTTATATAATTCAAGTGATATGACTCGATTATATCTATCCTTGCATTGTGCTACCAATAGCTCCACCTCCCGTATATATCTATACTTATGATCGCCAATTCGTATTAGTCGTCCACGTATTACTCCGATCTGTGGTATTGGATTCATATGTGCATATATAACTTATAACATTTGAGTTGTAGTTCTTCACTCACAGACTCGAACATGGCCGGATATGTTCCCAGCCTGAATATGTCATCGACATGTGATATTAATTGTCCAATCTGTCGTACATAGGTTATATTGTCAATATCTAATTTTCCATTAATGGTTAACCTTCCAGTATTGGTACCATTTATATCATAACCCCTAATTATTAAATTCATATCAACCCCATCACATTAGAATTGAGTTGCCACAAACGTGTACACCTGGTCCATGTGGGCGTAACAACTTTTGGTTTATGCCCGTATCTTTTAGGGGTTGGTGAGAGTTGGACCACTATTCAGCTTCATCTCCTCACCTCCTTTACCAAGTTGGTCACTTCAGTAATTAGTTTGGTCAACATTTGGTATATGGGCTTTCGTGATTATTTGTGGTATTACCATAACATCTACGCGCATCTATTAAGTCGAACCCCACACGGACAATTGGTGGCCACATGTTATCACTATTTCTCCATACTTCCTCAATTGACTGTGTCACGATTTTCTAGCTCTATATGATTCTTCATATCCCAATGTATTACCCCATCGCCTAACTGTTTCTTTATCAACCTCATATTTTTTACATATTAATTCCAATGCCATATTTGTTAGATCTCTTTTAATTTCTTCTCTTCGATGTGGCATGATTGATCGATATAGCCTGTGCTGTTTTCGTGATTGTTTCATTTCTTCATTAGCATACTGTTTAAACCAGTACGTTATTGTAGTTCGATGGTACCCCATTTCTCTACCTATGTCTGAGAAAGAGATCTCGGGATTGGCAAACCGTTCTAGCATGGATAATCTCCATTCTGGTGTCGCATTATCCCATGTGGTATTTCGCCATGTTTTTATGACTTCTTCTGTATATCCCATCTCCGCCTCCTTGATCTCCAGGGATCGGTGAGTGATTAGGATCATTAAATCTGTGAACTTATATTGCCCCAAGTTTAACCATTATGTCCGTCTGAGAAAATATATATATACAAAGAACTACTTATATAATTCATCTTCGCCCTTTACCTTCATCCCCAGAACAAACATGAGTGCTATTAATGTAAATGGCCAAATGAGCATAGCCACCAAGATTCTCTTTATTGAATCCTTCCACCCAGCCTTTGGCTGTTCCTTAACTCCATCCCCATTGTGGTGCTCGATTCTTCTTTACCTTCTTTGCGATATGCCGCCCATAAATAGTACAAATTAGATATGTAATAAGGCCCAACACAATCCAAATAGATATTGTAAACAGCATAACCCCTCCTTGATTGTAATTGCGTGAACCTATATCATTATGTGCGAAAAATATGTCCGTATGCAAAAATAATATACTCAAATTTTACCCCTCCAATGAAGTCATTTAGTAAGTATGAACTCTAGAATTAACTCGATAAGTAATGTAAGCATACTTATGAAGGACTATAATATACCCAACCCCAAATCTAATATACATTTTGTCCCCGCTCAATATCGTCAATTGTTAACCCATACAAATTGATGTAAATCTCTAATTTCCCTGTAGTTTTCTCTTCGCCAAAAACGGAGCTACTATCACAACTTACTACTTGGTTCTCCATGCACCCTTCATCAATGTTGATCATCACTACCACTTCCTTTTCATCATCCATGTTATCAAGGGCCTTTCGAAGTTCTTTAACTACCATTATTCTTATTCTCCTCTCCATGTGAACTTATATTACCTAAGTTTGCCTATTGTGTCCGTCTAAAATATATGTATATAAACTCTAATAGTGTACATAAACCTATATTAATATACGCGAGAAATATGTCCGTATGCAAAGTAAGCCCCCCCTTGTACTGATAATATATACTGGTATAGTATACTGAACAAAACCCTACTCTATACCATACTGTTATTATAGTGCTCGTATTAAGTTTATTAATCACCAAACACACCATGTAATGTTATTACCCACTTACGCTTCTATAACCAACTTTATTATTTTATTTAACATGTAATTCCCATATTATTTCCCAAATATTATCCAACTGTACCGTATTAAACTTAAGTTTATTAAAATACTTCATGGCATAAATAATATCCCAGGTTATCTTAAGACGTGCCTGGGTTTTATTCATATATACATAAACAATTCAAAAACTTTTCGTTGTAACGTACCAGATACTAGCCCATCCTTGTTTTGAATTTCTATTAATGGATAAAGTGCACGCCCTCTCAATATATCATCAGCTTGTGATATTAATTGTTCAACAACACCCAAATTAAATGAATCATTGTTACACCTAACTTGTCTAATTTTATCAAATGATACTCTTGGCATTTCCATTTAAATGTACATAAACAAAGTGTGAAGTTTTTTGTATAAAATATTATTCATACCATAGTACCAAGCAACATTAGTACATGTTTGGCTTACCAATGATTCAACTTGTTTTATGGCATCACGCTTAATACTACTAATATTGTGGAGACTTAACACGATCATTGATTGATATCCGTTTATTGTCATAGTTTCACTCCTTTAAATATACCAAAATAAATTATTGATCTTAGTATGAAGGTCACCACTAACCCTACCATTTAAATAACTACTCGCTGCTTGTAACTTGGTTTCTACTTCCCTTATATGTATATACTTCACATCTCCTGGATCATTGTCATGTCTAACTCGTGATTGTAGTATAGAACCTGACAGGTATTTCATTATTACCTCACCTCACTATTAGATTCACATAAACATACTGCATTAGGGTTGAAGGCGTTTTCCCCGGGGGGAAGAAAAAACATATTTCAAAATAGATTCACATAAGCACATACCCTGTATTAAAGGCAACCTATACCTTTTCCGGAAATAGGGGAGAAAAAGCGGCGTTAGGGGAAAATTTTGTTTCCGTAAGTATTAATTAATACTTAATGTTGATAAAACAAATAATCATAATTAGTCAAACTATTTTAGGTTTTTCTCGGTCTAAGGGGAAACGGCCTCCTTTGTTATCTACGAACTTCATTGAAATAAATATTGTCAAATCATAATTAATAGGTTCACTAGCATGAGTATCATTAGATACTCATGAAACTTTCATCGGCTTACCCCTCCATATAATATTATCAAATTAATATTAATAGATAGATTTACATATGTTACTGCAATAATTGCAGCAACAAACATAAATTTACTTTCCGGATTATTTCCCTGGCAATTTACGCCAGACAAATTTTTTTATGCTTTGGGAGGGCTCTATGCGAGCAACCCTCCCAAAGCACCCTACGCTACAGCCCCGCCACCTTGACCTTGATGGGCACCACGTTATCCGTCTCACCCTTCGCCTCCGCCGCCGAACACATCCACCCGTAGATCATGAGCCCGATAACGGTCCCTGCGGCGGTCCGGCCCACCTTGTACGTCTCCCTGGCGACTCCCTTGAATACCTTACCCCAGGAGATCCTCTCGTTGACTTTCTTCCACTGCTCCCTCAACTTGGCCTTGAGCTCCTCGGCGGTCTCCTCGTGCTGCTGGGCATGTTCCGGTTCCATTTCATTCCCCTTTCTGATGGCCATATGGCCATGTAGTGTGGGTCAGGGATATCAATATGACATTGACATATCCCTAGTACTAGGGTGCATACCCCTAGTACTTCATTTCCTCTATGGGGAAGGGTTGCATATTACTACTTAAGTAGTTTAAATGATATTCTTAACTTACTTGAGGTAATCTAGAAATGGTTCAAACACCTTTTAAAAATACCCACGGGGGGGAGTGGGGATACTTCCCTTTTTTAATTTCTCTTGTTTTAATAACCATTTTCGCACTTCTTCCTTCTTTTGATTATGATTGGCACACAATATTTGATAGATTAGTGGGGCATTACCGTGTTCAATTAATTTTATTATACTTCGATATAGTCTAAGTGAATGACCTAATACCTTTCTATCTTTTGTCCCAATATTATTAATATGGTCTAAACATAACATATCTATATCAACCACATCGCACCAAGCACATATTGGTACTTGAGCTCTTGAATACCACATAAAAACTCGATACTTTAATTCTATTAAATCATCTCTTCTCCCTGGCATTTACCTTATCTCTTTGTTTATCCCAGCGTTCTTTATTCTTCTCTTTAGACATTTACACCCCTCCTTATATCCTATCTATTTTCTATGCCCCGATGCGATTAAAAGGTACCATTTTATCTTGTTTCACTCCTCCCTCAGCCTCCTCTTCTTCCACTTCTTTCTATAAATATCCCTGGCTAAAATACCAACCATCATACTCACAGCATTTATCTTTACCCTAATGTGTGGTGATAAATGGTGGATGGTCGGTAATAAATCGTCCAATATAATACAAACATCAACCAATGCTTTATACCTTTTATGATATGGTTTAATCATAACCTATTTACTAATCCCCTGTGTAATCATTGAAATACGCATACTAATCCGGTTTACTTTCCCCAGTATTGCCGGAATAACATTGGCACGATAAACATTTGTCTTACTAACATCCAACAATTTCCTAATATTATTCAAAGCACTCATTTGGTCCAATAGTCTATATTTATCCATCATTTCCAATCCACATTACCCCAAAGTCTCAAAATATTCCTAACCCTGCCCGCCAACCTCCGTCGTAACGGTGCCATCTCATTATCTGGTATTCCTTCATATCTTTTTAAAACAATATAAGCAGTTACAAGCTTGTAAGTCGGGTCATTAAAAAATTCTTTGGTCATTATGGTTGTCTTATTAACCAAAATATATAACCGCAAATACCACAAATCTTGCTATACATTTCACTATTTCTTCCATCTACTGGTGGCCAACTATCAAAATACTTCCACAATAATGAACGAGCATCACTAACATTCATTTCTACATCCCATATCAATTCTAATTTGTCCATATTTTAATAATTTTTAAGTAGTATATCAAATTGATCTTCTAAATGTTCTATTTTAATAAACATATCTTTTGACATATGCAAATGATTACACTGCAACCAAAAATTATTCAATATACTCTTAATAGTTATTAACATCCCATATTTCTCTGTTGATAAACCTTCAAGACATTAATAGACATTAATAGCTGCATTTATTCTGTTTATTCTTTTTATAATGGTAGTAGTAGTTGTATTGTTACCAGGTATATTATTCTTATATTTCTTTAATAAATCACCAGCATTATAAAGACTATTCCATATTTTAAATATGGTAGGTGACATTGAACTACCAGCCGTTACCATACAACAAGTGGTATCAATCAAACCATTCTTAATCATGTGATAATCAACTTCACTATTTTAACTGCTATAGCTTGTATTGACTTGGCATTCATATTGGCTTCTTCCATATAAAATGCTGTATCTATTAAATAATAAATATCATATAAATGTGATTTCTTAGTCTTCATAATAATTAAATGGCAATTCGGCACGATTGATTAAGTTATGTAATTCCAATCTGCATTCTAGTAGTCTATCCTCAAATGGTAAATCCAACATCCAACTTACCTCAAATACTAATCGTTTAATCTTGCGCAATAACTGTATCTTTTCCATTTAAGTACCTTTCAGTATTGTGTTTCACATATTCTTGATCATAAATCTCTGCTATTATATGATTTAATTTAGGGTATAATGTGCCCCAAATACCTAACAATGATTTAATGTACCCATGTTGATGTAGCTTATTTAAATAATGCGTCACTCTATATAATTGATTTGAAACTGGGTATTTCTGGTAATATTCTATATGTTCTAAACCTGTCAACATATCTACCTTTCAATCAATAGTAAAAAATTAAAAATATAATCCAAGTAGATAAAGGTTACGGTAATAGTGTTACAACAATATGATAAGAACTTGTTTGACAAAATTGACTATTCTTAATGTTACTTTTTATTAAATTTTCATGTTTGTACTATATTATTTGATGTTAATTATTTTATTATATTAACTCTATGCACTATCTTAAATGCGTTACAATACAACACAAATAATTTAAACCATAAGGGCGTACTATTGTCATACTTACAAAATAACAAATGCTCCTGGGCCATTGATAATAATCCACGTACCTTATTAAATTGATCATATTGTAATTGTGTCATGTTATCCTAATTTCACGCTGGGATATCTTTCCAATTCATTAAATTTTCTCCATAGTTTGGAGAGCTTTTTATCTAATACGCTATTGTCATTGTAATCATAAATATCATGTCGATCCATATAAGTAAACATGAAGCATGCGATGATACAATCTAATGCAAATTCTTTATCATTTTTTGTTATGATGATAATGTCTGTATACCTTCTGCTAGAGTAATTAATCTTTCACATAATTTATCGGATATTATAGGATCAGAAATAATACACACAAGTGTTAAGCAGTGATGGATTACCATTAGTTGTATTAAATCTTCTCGTAAACGGATATGGGTATTATATTTGGTGATTACTGCCATAAACTATATTAGTAAATTCTTGGTATATTTGGGAGAGTTTGTATTGTATCTTTGGAGTATTAATTTTATTTACAACACTAATGGCGTCAATAATAGACCATACAACTGTGACTCCGGCGATTTCCCTTTCGCTGATGCCCGTATATGTATGTAAATATGGAATACAACTTCTTTCAGAATATCCAACTAAATAATCTGGATTTAATACTTGTCTTAGGTTGTTTGGGAGCATCCTTGGTTTGGTCGCACATTTTAATGAATCCATTAATGGTTTCTGAACATACTAATGTTTTAATATCTTTCTTATCTTCTTTGATATTTTTGGGGGCCATAACAATTACTCCTTGTTTAGTGTAATGACCTTACCATCATAGGGCGGTACGATTTTACTAAATGACTCACTATTTTTGGCCACTATACTAATATTGACCATTTCACCGTCCGTAAATTTTGCCGTATATTCATACCAAATACGAATATCCTTATCATCTTTATCCTTGGTATTTAGTATAGTATAAAATCTGAATTTTCCATGATAATTAATATCTTCTTCCCAAGTCTTTTTGGGTCTAATAAGAGGCACATTCATGCCCATAACATTTACACGTTCATCCATTGGTACTTCTTCCCATTCATGGCATAACTTAATTAGCCTATTGTCACGGATTATATAAGTATCCATACAAGGATCTTTAATATCCTTAGTTTGCCATTCAACTTGGGTATGATTACCATCTGTAAATTCAGGCAAATCAATCATAGGACTAATCTTCACATTATCAAAAAACCCCACAAGACACCTCCAAATGTTATACTTATTTTATCGTGGTTTTTGTATCGCAGAACACTCTTTTATTGGTCCACCATTAAATGGATAAATTTGGATTAATTTGTCTTCACACTTGGGACAATAATTAATACTACCAATATATGCGTCATTACATTGAAAACAGGCATATATTACCTGGTTAGGAAAATGGTCAGGCTGTGCCGCTCGATCATTATACCAGAATTTCGCGCACATATTATTTATTAACTTTTTTTTGAGCATTATGATTCCAACATAAATCTTGAAACCCAGTGGGTTTATTAATCTTACATGTAAAGCATATTTTCATTATAATTTTATCCCACGCCTTTTATAAGTATTTGTTAGCCATTAAACTTGCCTGCTAAGAATTTGCCCAGTTTACCTCTTTTACCATAATGCTTAATAGCATTGCCTTCAACACGCATTTTCTTTAATATTAATGGTGTCAATTGCCCAGATGGGATATATTTAAGTGTTTTAGTATCAACCATATCTTTAATAACTTTATTTGACTTATTTATAACTTTACCGGCAAAACCAGCAGATTCAAGTAGATACTTCATGATATCCATATTATTCTGCCTCTAAATATTGAATAGCCCTAGTTAAAAATTCGATATTATCTTTAAAATACCCTAAGCCCCTATTACATAAATTACAAAGTAATCCTCTAATCTTTCCAGTAATGTGGTCATGGTCTACTTTAAATCTACCTTGACCTCCAAGTTTATCAGTACCACATATCTTACAAACATATTCTTGATCCTTTAACATATCATCGTATTGTTCTAAAGTAATGCCATATCTAGATTTTAAAATATGCTTTCTACATTGATTGGCCCCTATTATTTTACCTGTAGGGGTTTTTCTATATATTTTAAATCGTTCTTTTCGTAATCTCTTACCATTTGGGGTTTGTAAATACTCAGATGTATATTTATTTCTACACTCTTTGCACCGAGACCCTACACCACTCTTATTACGTTTATCTTTACAAAAATCATCTATATCTTTTTCGTGTCCACACACAGTACAAATTTTCATAGTTGTAACTCTGAATAGAACATGTACATATCTGATATATATTTAGCAGGAGGAGTGCCACTAATAAAACTCCCACTATTGTAAGCATCTGCCGCATTTCCTAGTGTTATAAACTTAATAGTTTTGGGGAATACTCGTCGTTCGAAGTATTTCTTTGTATATACAATTGCAACTTCATCCTTCAAATGGAGCTCTACAGGATTACCTGTGTACCCAAGTTCTGTCGCTGTTGTAAACAATATCTGAAATGAAGAATATGAACAACATGCCCAGGCTCCCCACTTCGCATATAAATCTCTATTGTAATATTTACCACTAGGCCCATATCCAGGCTCAAACCTGGGTACTCTATGTATGCCACCAGAAGACTCACACATAGATAGGGCTGATAAAAATCTAATTGGTTCAACTGGTGTCGGATTATCAAAAGAATATACAAAATTGGCTGGTAAAGTCCACCCAACAACAGCATCTTTAATTATACTGGCTAATTTATCTGTGACCTTCATTGTGGCCTCCTTTTATTTTATGATATTTATTGGCCATATAAAGGGCACCCAAACCAGTACCTATTGCCCCAACACCCGATACATTTCTAATAATTTTACTACCTTTGGCGGTGGCTAAGTCTGCTACCTTTATAAGTTTTTTAGTACTTGTGTGGGCACCAACAGCAGTACTACCCAATAGAGCCGATAATGCTCCTAAACTAACGGTAGTATATTTTCTTTTCTTTTGGGAGCCCACTACCCACTCCTAGGATATAAACGATGTGCACTCACCACTATGGCCCTTTGACCCTTAAGTAATGACTTATAATCCTTACGTTTGATCTCTTGTCCTTTAACCTTATCTAATATGCCTTTAACATAAGGATCAGCGTATTTAAGTTTCCTTTTAGCCATCGCATGCCCGATTACCGCACCAAGAGGGATTGCCGTACCAGCACCTATACCTGCAGCAATAAATTTGCCAGTACTTTTAGCACCAATCTTGCCAATTCCTGAGGCTGCTTTAGCTGCTAAATCTAACGCACGTTTCTTATTACCAATGGCTGTAACTGCCTTAGTGGCCAATTTCTTACCACCCCACTCACCAGCCTTCATAGCACCAATACCAGAAAGTGCCCCCTTGGCACCACCAAGAACTCCACCTAATACTGCAGCACCAGTGGTAGACGGTTTATTAATAGTAAAGACGTACCCTTTATCGGTTTTGTAATATTTACGTTGATTTAATATGGCTTCCAATAGAGTCATGTTTATACTCCTAATTAAAGAGTGGGCCTTTTCTATTTTTACAGACACACTGTCCAGGCTCACATTTACATTTGTCTTTATCTTCTTTGTTCCAACGATCAAGTACCTCCTCAGCATCGCCCTGTTTCATATTGGCTTTACCACCAGTTCTCCTAACCATCTCTGCCAGGAGACACTTATAAAATGTGGAATAGTATGAGTCACCCATATGTAATTCACGTTCAATGGCCCTAGATAAACCCTCCCCAAATGCTAGTGCGATCTCACTAGGTTTGCCAATCCCTAGCATATAATGCTCAGAATATAACAAGGAACCACCAACAACAAACACCCCATCCAACTTCTTTACATTACCGATATTATCAGTAAGTGTGATACGTTCTTCACCATCTATTACCTCAATCTCAATTACCAGTTTAGACATTTAGTCTTCTCTCCATGTGAGCCATTTATGCGACCTGAATAAACTTTCCAGTGCCTTTAATCCTTTTATTGCTAACTCTGTGTTTCCAATTTCCACCATGTATCGCGTCTGTATAATCAATTCCAAAGATTCAGGGGCAGTTTCGCGTATCCGAACCACGAAAGAATTAGTCCGAACATTTAGACCTTCCTATAAACATTATTTAAAAACGCTTGCGCTTGATATCCTTTTGGGTCCCACACACTACGAGTACGATTGGTCTGATTTATTAATGCCCTGCTACCAAACAATGATAATTTTCTAGGAATAAGTCGCCTATGTTTCTTATCAACGCTAACAATCTTAGATGATATAGATACCCTAGGTGTTGGTATGCTTTTATTAAGTTTACTTTCTAGTAACCATAGAGAAAGATTAGTCATTTTTGATCTTTAACTCCACCTTTTTTGGTTTCTTGAATAATTTACTCAATTTCTCCCCCGCACCAGCGACTCCACGCCCAAGTAAATTACCACCACCAAACGCAAGTGAATCAGCAATCCCATAAGCAAGCCCAGCACCAGCGCCCCATGCACCCATCTTGGCTAGCTTACCACCAACCTTACCTGCACCAAACTTGCCCATCTTATTTAAAACCTTAGGTAAAGCCTTAGCTTTAGTTGATTTATGTAATGCATTAATTGATTTCCCTACACCAAAACGTTCAGTAGTAGCAGCAAAGCCAGTACCTAGCCCAGCAATAGTTTTAGCCAATGAACCAGTCTCCACTGGCTTAGGCTTCTTTTCCTTAACTATTGTTGGTATGTTTGTTTCTACTAATAGCTTTATAATATCCATTTAATCCACCTGCCCACATTTATTGCATACATATACCATACCATTACCACCCTTACCAGATACCTTGCACCATTCCATGGTACCACCACAACCACATTCCTTAGTCTTCTTGGGTTGTGTCTTATCTTTACTTCCGTGACTTACCTTTGCGGGCTTCTTGGCCATCTTGGGCTACCCTCCTATACTTACGACCATCTGGAGATATATACAAATTTTTGCCAACCTTCCTGCTCATTAAAGTCCTTGCAATATCCTTAGCCCCTCGTGTTGGCAATGATTCCTTTAAATCACCCTTTAGTGTCTCTTTAATACCAGCATCGATTTTACTAAATAGTCTATTTTTAGCTATATCAGAGATGCCATCTCGCCATACCCTAATCATATTTCATCCCTAATAGCTTTCTTTGTGTTGTGATTCCAACACAAATCTTGATACCCTTCAGGAAACCCATTTCTAATAAGCCATCTATATGCTTTTTGATCAAAGGACATCTTTATTTGTCTTTCTTTGTATTCTTTTTTGTGATGGCAGGACCCAACCCCCCATACTTGTAGTGCTTCTTAGAAAATAGCCCAGTCTTTAATGAATCTTTAGTAAATAATTTGGCTGCGCCAACTATATCAGGAGCATCGGGTCCGTAAACTTTTGCATCGGCTGCCGTACTTGCCACATCTTCTATAGCACCAATACTAGCAGCTGCAAGTGCGCCCTTCCATCCCATTTTCTCACCCAAAACCTTATTAATGCCAGCATTAATGGCAGTATGATACCCACTGGTTAATCCAATATTCATACCTTTATATGCTGGGCTACTGACAGTCTTTTTAATGGCTGGGGTAGATTTATTTTTAAGAATCTTATTTTTAAGCAACCCCTCACCAAGACCCGAAACAGTACCAACACCAGCACCAATAAGAGCACCCTTGCCAAGTAGTTTGGCCTTATTGCGATAGCCCATTAATGATGCACCAAATAACCCACCGATTATTGCATCATGTAATACATTCTTGCCTATAATCTTGGCCGTAGTACCAGTAGATGAATATTTCTTACTCCACTTGCCATCCTTAGAACGAGGATGTTTAAATTCCTCATATCTATGAAGAAAGTTCTCTGTCAATATTAACATTATGTCCATTATGTTCCTTTAAAACTAGTATGTATATATCAAATTACTAGACGTATAGGTAGTGCCAACAGTTGTATTATCCATAGAAGTCCAAGTTGCTGGTAAATAAGGTGATGTATTTGTATTTGGAGTAATGGTCCAAGTATTTGGATTAAATATCTGCCCTTGTATTCCCAGCCCCCACTTAGAACTAACATCTAATACTAAACTAAATAATATCTTTTCTAGCCTCTCTAGCGTTTCACCTTTCATTTTCTTACGATATTCTGTAATCAAAGTATGGGTTTTATTTATTAAATTTACTATTTCTATCCCATTTTCATCAAATACTACGTAAGTATCAGTATCCCAAACACTTGGAATATTTACTGTACCACTCCAAGTATTTGCTGACAAATAAATAACAGCTTGATTTGTCGCGTTTGTTGTGGTGGTATAAATCATGTCGTCTCCTATGGGGATATTAGTCTCTGAACTGCCTCTTCCACTTCAACTCTTATAAACTTAGGGGTAATAGCTACCATCTGGTCAAATATATTATCTAATATTGTCATGTGTGCCAAATTCTTATAAGGTTGTGGCACATATAACATAAATCTATACTTCATTAACTTTTTATATTCACAATACTCAACTGGATCAATCTCCAAAGGATCTGGCTTAATAATCCTAGCCAGATCTTTAGCATATGCTTCTCTTGTTATACGAATAGTGGACATTAGGCTACCTGTTTTTCTTCTTCTTTGCTAAAAGTGTACCACCCATACCAACCCCCGCACCGGCCACACCACTAATTGTGACAGCTCTATTTATTTTTTTAACAAAAAGTCTTTTTGCATCACCAGAAAACATCCAATCGCCTCGCCCATTATCCACCACATTAAACCATGGCCTCGGACCTTCATCCATATGGCTCATAATTCTTTTGCCAATATTAAGTGATTCTCCATATTTAACACCCGCTTCTGTTAGCCATTTAAATATCCATGCATTCATATTATCACCTATTTCGTAGTGTACTTTGCAATCCACGTCCTTGAGCACTTAGTCCTTTACGCTGAAAATTATACTGTCTAGTCTTTATGAAAACACGTAATTTACGCTGATATGGTGATGCTTTGGCTAGTGTCTTAAATCTAGTAAGACTCTCCGCTAAACCAGAAAAAATACCTTCAGATAATTTCTTCTTTTTAACCCTAAGAGGTAATTTCTTAATATTATGGGTTTCATCTGCCCATCGCCTAGCTATCTCGGGATGAACAGCAAACATGTATCTAGTTTGTTTCTTACTACGAAATGGCATCAGAGTCCTCTGCCCCTATTTTTAAACAGTTTCTCCTGAGCAGCTAACTTTGCTTTTTGTATCGCAGTCTTGAGGGTAGTAGCATTCTTACCCTCAAACATACCTGATTTCAATTTGAAGGGCTTAATCTCGGTTACCTTTTTAGCTAGTTTACTACCAATACCCTCAATCAGATATGCTTCCATCAACTTGTCTAGTTTAGTCATTATTTCACTCCTTTAATATCTTTCTTATCTTTCTTATTTTTATAATGGCTACCAATAGCAGCAACTCCACCTGCCACTAATAATGGCTTAATTGCCCTAACCCCCAAGTTTTCTGTCGCGCTTGATGCTATAAATGACGCCACCTTCTTATGTGGGATCCCTTTTTTCCTTAACATCTTATAAATTTTAACTTCTGGGGATATTTCTTGTGCAAATGTGCCACTAGTAGACACTCCAGCAATGACAGCCCCTTTAGCAACTCCATGTTTATCTGTTTTACTAGAAGCTTTCTTAATACCCACAGGAACACCAACAAGTGGTGCTATAAACCTGTGCGCATTAAATAATTTTTGTACTCCAGTACTTGCATCTACAGCATGTCCAGTTTCGTGATATATATGATGTAATTTAGTTTTTGTTGTCCCTATTCTTGAAGTATTTGTATTCATAGCAACCTTCAACCTACGACCTACACCTTTTAATTTATCTTTTATTGATTTGTCTTTAAATCTGGTGTTAAAATTTTTCATGTGTTTATCAATATCAATACCCTTTTTATCCTTTCCCCCTGGAAATAATATTTTTTTAGTAAATGGCTGATATCCAGCACCAGCATAGGAGGGTAATCCAGTAGCAGTTGTACGCGCACTAGGGGCTATACCTTTCCCACCCATATCTTTATATGACTTATTAATTATAGATTGTGCTCGTTTTAAAGATACCTTATGTTTACCATATTTCTCAGCCATTCTTTGTGCTTATTCTCCTTTGAATGCCCCAACTAGTTTATCTAACAAACCAGCACCCTTTGCCATATCACACTTATCATTTTCAGCCCTGCGTGCCTGGGCCTTGGCAATTTTAAATACTGCCCTATCTATTGTTTCCAGGGTATTATCAAGCGGACCCTCCCAAAAATCATTGGCACACTCGGGGTATTCTGCAATTTTTTCATGTGAGTATCTATGTTCACGAACAATTTTGGCAATTAATGAATCTTTACTAGATGGTCCCAGAGTGCCAACTACATTAAGGGATCCTGAATTATCTTTTTCAGGTGGAGCATACTCTTTTAATTCATCTGCATAATCACCTAAATCATGTAGTAAGTTATGCTTCCCAACAACACGTTCAGCTTGCATGATCCCATCAGGAATATCGGATGCTGTGATAGTAATTTTAGCAGTATCTTCAGCCATAATTAAGACTCCTTGTTCAAATATAATTTCTTGAGTCTTCGTGCCACTTTCCTTTTATTTTGGATTCTCTTGGCCCCTCCAATAGGTCTCTTGTCCATTGGAGTGGGTCCAGCTATAGTTTGGAAGTCACACGAACTAGCATTCTCTACTAACTTTCCATATAATATAAATAAGCCAATGGACATGGAATACTCCTATATATGGAGTATAATAAAATAGTGCTACTTGGTCGATTTAAATATCTTGTCGGATTTGGCTTGCCCAATTTTCATATCACTAACTATTCTATCCCATCTCTCGCGCACAAATTTTTGATTATTAGGGTCTCTTTCATTAATCTCATACTTATATCTATCTTCTGCAGTAGCTTTTATTAATCCAGTTAATGTGGGTTGCCGCATCTTAGAAGTACCTGGGTAAATTCCCATACCTTTTATTTCTATGATCTTGCCCAAATATTTTTCTGGGTGAGCAGTAAGGCTGTCCCGTAACTCGTCACTTAAGCCCGAGGTAACTTTTCCAGCTGGCACCCATTTACCATTTTCATATGACGCCACTTTGATTGCACCCACCTTACCACCATGGGCCTTAGCAGTCGCTGCTACTTTCTCAAAACCAATTATTACCCTCTCAACAGTTTCATCCTTCTTAGCCTTAGCCCATTCTGATTCATAATAACTCTTATTTTTATTTTTTAATACGACACCCTCTTCACCTTTTGCAATTAACTCTTTATACTTCTCATATTTATTAATCTCAAACTTTTGAGTAATCGGCAAATTAATTTCTTTATTTAATTTCTCGATGAGTGCCCTACGTTCGCTATAGGGCTTATCGGTAACATCGACACCCTTATATCTCAATATATCAAATACCTCATACTTTGCATTACCAATTTGTTTTTGTGTCTCCCTTGCTTTCTCTGGGAGACTATTCATAATCCCGCCAAGAGTAGAATGCCCCTTATCATGAAATATTTCTGTATCCAACACGGTACCTGCGTATTCCTTACTCTTCAATTCATATGATATCTGTGGTACATTTGCTGATCTATCTAACACTTTCCCAGAAACGGATTTGCGTACAGAAATAACCTTCGTACCATCCTCACCAATCTCCATGGCATACCTTGCACCATCACGCTTAAGTTCAGCCACATAAGTCGGATCTGTCCACATTTCTTTCTTTAATTTCTTTCTAGCGGGGACAAGCTTATAGTGTCGCAAATTTTTACCATCCTTATGTTTTATTATCATCCAATTATTTTTATCGGTGCGCTTTAAGGTATAAACACCCTTCTTTTTACCGCTTAACACTTGAATCTTCTTTTCATTTGGACCCCACTTCAATATATCGATATCTCCAAAAGATTCCACCTTGACACGACCTTTACCAAACCCACTAGGGATAGAATTTGAAACTAATATGCCTTTATTAACAAAATAATTATGATTATTATCCACACATATATCAAATTTTCTACTTTTAAAGCTCTGTTTGCTTATTTTTGTTATATTAACCGGAGATAATTGTTTTATATTATCAGGGGTATATGTATTATATGTATTGCCGACTTTATATTCTCCAAATTTATACTGCATACAATCTGGCGCATATATTGCTGTATTCATAAGAAATATTTTTGCATCATTACCATTAATAGTTAACATATTGCCAAACCCATTTGATTTACAAATATTTACTTTTAAACCAAATTTTCTATTTAATATGGCCACTAATTTTTTATTGTCATCAATATCAAACCCTTGTGTATGTAATCTTATTGATGGATGATAAGAACCATCATTTTTTTTGTGATGTTTTAATAAGGACCCATCATCCATATACCAAAAAGATAACATACTCCAATCAATAATCTGTTCAATTTTATCTGGTATGGTCTTATATTTACGATTATGTTTTGTAATATAAAATTCATTAAATATTTGATTAAATATTGGGTGTGATATTCTACACATAACAAAATCTTTATTACTAAATCCACTACCATGATTAATACGTGGTACACCAACACAACAACAGTTTTTTAACATAGAAATTTTATAATTTAAATACGCACCTTGTTTAATTGAATGACAAAAACATAACCTGTCTGTTCTTCTTGTTTTTTCCCTAACAATACATGAATCTCCAAGCATTGCGCCATATATCATAGATAATTGATTATTATCAATCCTAACATGCGCTAATAATAATTTGTCATTAATAGTCAATGCCCCTGCGTTTTTTGGCCCATCTTGTGTATATATAATATGGTTTGGTGTACATTTAATACTATCGCTAGTAGCATGCCCAGACATACCATACGAATATAAAATACTAATCCATTCATTGATGGCTCCATTTATAAAATGCCCAGTAATTTTATTTAATTCTATTTGGTTAGTATCTTTATTATAAGAATATGCTTTACCCTGATATTTATTTTCAACTATATCTCTAATAGCTAGCGGCCCATCTTCTGTTATTACAGTTGTATTATATGGAAAACACCCACTAAATTTCATATAATCAACCTCATGCTCGGGTTGCTGGATGGCAAGCCGTGGTTTCCCTGGGACATTGGGTATGCCGTGGGGAACAACCCAACTGGCTGCTTTATCATTAATTTTAATACGTAAATCCCTATGTTCACCAGCACGTTCAGCCATATGTTTTTGTATTGACATGGTAGTTTGAACTGGTTTGTCTATTTTGAGTGGAGTCTCCTTTACTCTCTCGTCTTTCACATGTTCTGCCCTAGTTGATATCTTTGGCTTGCCGGTAAATTTACCTCCCTCTCCACGGGGATGCTCTTGCTCCTCAAAGGCCGGGATGAATACTCTCTTACCACCAGAATATACCCATCTACCTTGTCCACTAGTTATATTACCATCACTCCAAAAAGCCTCAAGTAATTTATCTAATCTATCCATAATCACACTCCATTAATGATATAGATTGGTATAGTTGTTAAATACGCTATAACTGGATTAATCACTGTAATAATAACTGGCATAGCATTATCTGATTCAATAGTATCTGTAAAAATTGCAGTAGTATCATATGAATCAGTCAAGTATTGGATATTGGCCCCATGTTGTATGAACACGTTATTGGCCCAAGTACTATTAGTCATAATTCTTATATTGCTAACATTATATCGTGTTCCATTGGCCAATAATAAATTGAATACAATTGGCGACGGTGTGTTCATATAATAATCACACACTAATGTACTAACCTTATTATATGCTAAATCGGTTAAAACGACTTCATTATTATAAAGAATACCAAACCCAATATTACCATTGGGATCAGTGAAAATCTCCGTATTTAAAAATGCCGGGATTGATATAGTATGCAATTTTATTGGATTTATATATGCATTAATACTTACTGGTGGCATAACTAATGCTCCGGCAGTATAAGCATCTATTGTAATGTTACCATAATCAAACCCATACATATATCCAGGGATTAAATAACTAGGAATTATGGCCCCAAAAACATTTGCAGGGATTGTGATGGTATCACTCACCTGCCCCCATATTTGCCCATTAATATTGGCAGTCATACCAGCAATGCCATTCAAATAGGATAAGATGGACATATCTATTGGAGTAGCACCAAATGTTTCCCCATAAATAAATGCTTTACTACTAATAGTATATTGTGGTATTGTGTCAAATGAGTCAAATATTATATAGTCCCATCCACGAATCGCTATAGATGGGGATGGGCTAGCAGAAATACTAGCTGATGGACTAACACTAGCTGATGGACTAACTGAAACTGAAGGTGATATTGATGCTGATGGGGAGATTGAAACCGACTCAGAGACACTTGGGCTTACCGAAACTGAAGGACTTATTGAAGCCGAAGGAGAAAATAGCCCGGTAGGTGATACTGACGCTGAGGGGGAGATTGAGGCTGATGGAGAAATACTTGGACTAACTGAAGCCGAAGGTGATATTGAAGCTGATGGAGAAATTGAAACTGATGGAGAATATGATACACTTGGGGAAACTGAAGCCGAGGGAGATATTGATGGTGATACTGACAGACTTGGGCTAATGCTAGCTGACGGGGATATCGAAGCTGACGGGGATATCGAAGCTGACGGGGAAACACCAATAAAGAATAATTCACGAGAATATTGAATCCAAGGATTATAGACAGAATTATTAGTATCTATTTCATTTTCTCCTAAATCAATACCACCTTCCGTAGAATCTGTATAACGAACATACATACCACCAATATAAGTTGTACTAGTAGTATTAAGATAACAACCAACTTCAAATTGTAAATAGTCTCCTTGGTCAATCCCAATATTACTACCAACAGTCACTAAACACATACGATTGGTCCCACCTGAAGCAATAGAAAATTCTGTTGCACCAATGCCTACACCAATTTGAGTTTTTTCCGTATTAGATGAATTAAAAAGCCTAACAACAAAACGTAGGGTTATATTTGCGTCAATATGGCTTTCAATACAAAGTGATTGTAATTTAAATGTATCACCGGACCATAAAGTCCCAGCCTCAAGAGGTGGGGTTAATGCAGTATATAAACAATCTGTAGTTGGGACTTCAAAAGGTTTGTCGTCAGCTAGATAATGAGCCCAATGATTTGCGGAACTAAATGCATCTATAGGTTTAGCAGTAAAAGTATACCCGCTAGGTTGATCGACAGTAGTAAGCCCCCAATCCCAATAATCACTCAAGAAAATATCTGCAGGGTTCCTCTGTTTTGCATAATCAAAATAAAGTCTAGTAGGGGTTTCAATGGATGGGGATACTGAGGCCGATGGACTTCTTGAGACCGATGGACTTCTTGAGGCCGATGGAGAAATTGAGACCGATGGAGAAATTGATAAAGATATAGATGGAGATTCAGAAGCCGAGGGACTTATTGAGGCCGATGGGGAAATGCTAGGACTTATTGAAGCCGATGGGGAAATACTTTGGCTAATTGAAGCTGATGGGGAAATGCTAGGGCTAATTGAAACCGATGGGGATGTTGAAGCTGATGGGGATGTTGAAGCTGATGGGGAAATGCTAACCGATGGAGAAATACTTGGACTAACTGAAGCCGAAGGTGATATTGAAGCTGATGGAGAAATTGAAGCCGAGGGACTTATTGAAGCCGATGGGGAAATGCTAGGACTTATTGAAGCCGATGGGCTAATACTAGCCGATGGGCTAATACTAGCCGATGGGCTGATACTAGCCGATGGACTAATACTAAAACTTGTTGAAGCACTTGGGCTTACAGAGGCTGATGGACTTCTTGAAGCAGATGGAGAAATAGACGAACTAGGTGTAGTATAAATAAGTTTTAAATATGGTCTATATCCATCTGCACCCTGAGAACTTACAATTGACGTTCCATTAGTCTCATCAACAGATCTGGGGAAAATTACAAATCCATTGCCACCCGTAGTATTTACTAAAGTGTTTAATCTAGTTAATCCATCCGCATTAAATGAAATTTCAACATATCCAGACTCACCATCAATAAGATCATGTTCAGCAAGTATTGTATTATATACATCTACATCGAGATTTGTAAGACCATTAGCCCCTCCTGCCCATCCAACTGGGAATGTATCATACCATTCTTTATAATTCCCACATGGCGATCCACTTTGTATAGTACCATTAGCGGTGCCGGGACTCCAATCACCGTTAGCGTCAGCTATATAATATATTTCAATATGGGTATTTACTAATCTTTGACTATTATTAAGATCATATAATCCTAAATAAGCACTTGTAATAACAGCTGCAGCTGGTAAGGAAGATAAATCTGGTCTGAATATCATATCATAATATATTGCCTGTAACCCAGAAAAATTCCCAAGATTTAAAGAAGTAGCACCACCATAATTATAATTATCCTGTGGCCCTTGGGCATATGGGTTGGTTAAAGCTAAAGCTGTATCCTGTATTGATCCACTATTACCAGTATTATTGCCAATATAAGTAAAAATTCCTTCAGATGGTGAAGGAGAAACAGAGTGTGATGGTGATATGCTTGGGCTTATAGATGATGATGGGGAATATGAAGCTGATGGACTTATACTTGGGCTTATAGAAGAAGACATAGATGCAGACGGAGACATACTTGGACTATCTGAGGCCGATGGACTAACTGAAACCGATGGGCTTACTGAAGCCGAAGGGCTTATTGAAGCTGAGGGACTAATAGATGGACTCACACTGACTGATGGACTTATAGAAGCCGAAGGAGAAAATAGCCCGGTAGGTGATACTGAAGCACTGGGGCTTACAGATATACTGGGGCTTACAGATGCTGAGGGAGAAACACTTAAACTTACTGAAGCTGATGGGCTTATAGAGGCTGATGGACTAATACTAAAACTTGTTGAGGCTGATGGAGATACTGAAGCTGAAGGAGATTGAGTAATATAATGTAATTCAATATATGGTCTTTGTCCATCTGTTCCTTCTGAAGACACCCATCCAGTGGTATTAACGATTGAACCGGTCCCCAATAACAAAAAACCATTATTACCAGTTACCCCAAACCAAGATTCTAATACTGTACGTCCAGCAGCATTTAATTCAATCCCACGATACCCAGTAGAATTATCATAAAAAATTGTTGATCCTAACGAGGTATTTATATAGTCTGTCCCAGGCGTACTAAGCCCAGCAGACCCAGCCCAACTTGTAGTACCATATTTGTAATTATAACATGATCCTCCTTCAGTCCAGTCATTATTAGCATCCGAAATTTTATAGATATTTACTGTACAATCTTGTGTACGTAATTCCCAGTCAGTATCATACAACCATAAAACCGCATAATCACAAATAGACTCAGATTCTATTGTAGAGAGGTCCCATCTCTGTATTACTTTATATACATCAGTTGCACTATAATCACCTGTATAATCTATTGTTTGACTACCATAATTATTTGTTGGATATGCTGAATACATACTATTGTCTTCCAATGATCCTTCATTACCAGTATTATTGCCAATATGTACAGTAATCCCAAGACTTGGTGATGCACTTGAAGATATACTCGAACTTATTGAGGCTGAGGGGCTTATTGAGGCTGAGGGGCTTATTGAGGCTGAGGGGCTTATTGAGGCTGAGGGGCTTATTGAGGCTGAGGGGCTAAAACTTGTAGAAGCAGATGGTGATATAGAAGCAGATGGGCTAACTGAAGGACTTTCAAATGTTAATGTCTGTGAACATTCTAACCATGTATTATAATTTGATGCAGCAGTATCAGTTTCATTTTGACCAAGATCAGTACCTCCTGATGCATATTTAAATGTTTGATAACCAGTATATGCTGTAGTTTTTGTATTATTACCAAAATATCCCAGAGAGAAAACAAAATAATCACCTGCATTAATCGTATAATCAGCCCCAGCAGTGATAGTACTAGTACGATTTGCGGCATTCGAGGCTGTTGAGGTAGCTACAAATTCAGTACTACTAGTCCCATTAAACACCCTAATATATTGATCATTACTATTAAACTGACTAACAGAAAATCTTAAATAATCATTGGCAGCAGCATTATTTTCTCGACAACAAATTTGTAATCTAAATGTGCTACCATTATTAAGAGTTTGTGCAGATAATGGTTGTGTAACAAAATATGCAATACCACGGTTAACTACATCTGCATCAGAATCTATTATACTAAGTTCTAGAGAATTTGTTGTTGGGTTTTGACTAGTAGTCCTAGCCTCATATTTATATGTCTCACCATTATTATAAGTAAATAAATTCCATACATTATCACCGAGTGCCTTAGTTGTTGAATCATTTCCGAAATACCAACGTGTAGCCATTTAATACTCCCCACTAATTTATTAATCTAAATATTTTTTAATTTTCAAAAAATCAACATTTATATCTAACCCAACATCATTCATCATTATACGCAATATATTACCATATACGCTCACATACAAATTATTGCCAGCAATAGTCAATGCCTGTGGTAAATATAAATATGTATTTTCACGCCACCCAACAGAAACCTGATACTCAGTATCATAATTTGGGTTTAAACCTTGTCCAACATAAGTAGTAACACTATTATCAGAAAGCTGTACCTTCCTCATGCGATTATTATAAGTATCCAGTACTAATAAATTTTCTTTATTATTATCCAATATTAGATCCTCTGGCCATGCAAATCTGGCAGTAGTACCAGTGGCATTAACATACCCATTTACATCAAGCGATTCGGGGCCAGCTATTGTATCTACGGGGAAAGTACCTGTCAATTCAACAGTTCTGATGGAACAACTATCAGCAAAATATAACACATTACTTGTTGAATCCCATGATTCATTTGAAAAATTAGGCCAAAATACTGAAGCCGAAGTACCAGTTGCATGATCAACTATATCACCGGTACTATTACCAACAACCTTGGTAATTGATCCACCATTCATATCAGTACGTTGAATAGATGCGTCTCTCCATCCAGTATAAATATAAGTGCCAGTAACCAATACTGATATACATGTAAGCCCCGAACGTGTGATAAGCGTGGCAACTGCTCCAGTACTAATATTATAGGTACGCAAATATTGATATTCTGCTATATAAATAATACCATTATATATTGACATACCTTGTGGTTGGTTAAACCTTGCCGATGTCCCATTAGCATCAGTATGCCCAGAAGTACCAGGACTACCAGCTATCACTGTTGAAACCCATGTTTTTGGATTGATTCTAAGCAATGTTGAATCTATATTATCCATATAATATAAATAACCATTATAATATCTCATACCACGCCATGAATTAAAAATAACTGCATTCCTACCGGTATCAGCAGTAATTTGTAATACTGCATCACTTGCCGGATACCCAGAACCGAACACTACTTCAGATTTAAAATTAATAGGGTGTTTCCAAATTGTATTACCATCATATGATGGGAAATATACACATGAATCAGATGAATTTAGGCCCTTACTATAAAAGGGGATACCAAATGACCCGGATAAACCAATCTGATCTGTATTAGTATTATTACCATCCCCACTTATGGTAGATACCATAGTAGTATTTAAATCATATAATTTTAACTGTTTTCCTATCCCACCGATTAAAAGTTTATAATCACTAATAGCTGTAACACCTATTGGTCCATAAAAATACCCATCAGAAATATATGCTAGAGTATCATTAGAGATACCAGCACCGCCAGCTAATGTAGTTACTACATATGAGGATGTCATTTTTCTTAAATAACCATTATATCTAGATATAAAATAAAAATTTCCATCATGATATGTAATACCAAAAGGTTGTCTCATTGCAGCAGCTGTTCCAGTGCCATCTATGTCAGCGTACCCTCCAGAAACAGTGTGCCCAGCGATTGTTGTTATTGTATATGGATCTGAAGCAACCATTTTAAATATACGTCCATCATGACTACCATTAGTCATATATAAATCTATACCATCGGTACAAATATCACCATCAGTATTGTCACCTGTGATACTGATAGTAGCCTCAACACTAAGCGTATTTGGATCATATTTATATATTGCATCACTACATTTTATCCATGCATACCCAGCTAATACACACATACTACGTAAATTAAATATCCCCCCATAACCAACCCCGGTAGTAACTTCATATGGATAACGAGCATTCATATGCCTGATACTAGCATTACCATAATCGGCAATAATATATTGGTCTAATTCAGCATAATATGCCATACATACTGGAATATCAAATTGTGCATTAAGCCCAATATTATCATCAGAAAAACCAAGTGTACCAGTACCAGCCACTCTTTGAATATAATTTTGATTTTCATTTTTACATAAAAATCCAGTATATCCCGCACTAATTAGTGGGGTAGTATCAACCCATGTTAATTGAGATACCCAACTTGGATCATCTCTGGTGCTTTCATTAGTATACACATCAATATTTAGATTACTACTATCTAGATAAAAATCAATCTGATATTCATACCAAGATCCAGATATTCCACCAGATATACAAGTAGCAGCTTGTAATGTATTAATAGAGCTATTTAGCATGGCTCCTTTATGAATTTCAATCCCTCGACTTTGTGGCAAAAAGGATGTATCAATAGCTACGAAGTACCCTTCACCAACCAAGTCTACTGAATTACTTCTGATAACAGCGCCGAATTTTGAATCAGTAATGGTATTCTCCATAGACCAACTAATTAATCCCTCATCAACAATACTCCCACCAGTAATGACTGGATAAAAAATATATCTACCATTATAATTGTTACCCGATATTCCAGGACCAAAATTTAAACAATGAGTACCATCGTATGTAGTTTGGGTAACTATAGTACCATCAATGTTGTCATTATTAATATACCAATCACCCAAAGCCATAAGGAACTCCTTTATACAGATAGTCTTATAATGAATCACAAAGGTGTTAGGCGAGGATCCTAATTGACCTAAATATGGGTTGAAGATAAATTAGTGATTATTTCGTGATATATAGGCTAGCAAACTGCGATCCAACCAGTGACGATCCACCAGATATATAAACCCTAAGGTTGATGGCCTCTATACTATTACTAGGTATCGTGCCAATATTACAAGTAGTATCCAAATCTGATGTTATATCAGTATATTCGGTGAGATCACCACCGCTAATAGTAAACACGCCATCAAATACACTTGTCGTTAAAATTCTACAGTCAATAATCTCATTATCCGTATCATTAAAAATATACCCAGACCATGTTATATATTCATCCTTTATATAATAATCAATAGGTATACAACTAATACGGTTCAAACTTTGGTCTATTAATATGACGTCATTATACGTTGTCATTTCTTACCTTTATACTTATTTGTGAATGCTTAAAATCCTTGTTTATTAATGTATGTTTTTTCCCTCGATCCTTTGCCTTCCCATCTAGCATCTTTTCATCTTGTTCCTTAATTTCTATACAACGATTGGGCCGATTATGCATACTGCACCTGTCCTGGCGTCCATTTTTTACCAGCATACTCATTACTTATTTGGGTATATAAATTATAATAATAAGTAGGGATGTAATCTTCTACAACTAGTGCAGACATAGATGGTGGGGATGTCCAACTAGCCCTCAATGCCTCTGGTGTTGTATATACTACACCTCCAATTTTGTGGCTGCTATAAACACATGCATAAGCTCTTAATATCGAATCTGCCGTACTATCTGTTTTTGCATAAACATACCTATAATCAATGGCCCCATTACTATAAAGTATTCTAATTATAGCAACTAATTGCCCAGCTTTTCTAGGTTCTGTCCATGCCGAATATGCTGGTGGAGGATGCATAGGGTTTGCGCCATAATCTGGATGATTTTTAGCAATATTACCAGCAGAATCACCTTGTAATCGTAACCACATTGACAAACTAGAACATACCATATCTTCCACCCATGGGTCAGCATATACTGGACCAAAAGTTGTGCCATTAGGTGTTGATATATAACTATACCTTACATTACTATGATTATGTGGATCAATATATAACATTTGATGCTCGGCATGGATTGACATGGTATAATACATAAATTCATTCACCATATTATTCATACGTAAACTTTCTATATTACCAGTATAAAGTTGCGCCATGTGTCCATATGCCCCTGGTGATGATCCATCAAAACTAGTACAAAGCCATTTAGGTGTATAATTTGCTCCCACATCAAATAATCCATATGTCCAGATAATATATTTCCACTTAGTAGGAATAAGTATAACTTCAATCGTCGGGTCACTATTAGTTGGTATAATTATCCCAATGTTCGTATCATATTCGCCCTTAGTCTGAGACATACAAAAATTCGTAGTATCGGAAGTATTAAAATCACAATATACACCAAAATCATCAGTAAACGATAAATATAACATTTCATCACGAAATTTAGGAAATTCTTGTTTCATACCGATGGGACCTAGTCCAGTCCCCATACTAGATCCCCAATTATCATACCAGGGCCGATGATCAAGCGATATCATCGACTCCATACCCAATGCTGGAGGTGGTAATTCATCTTGTCTAGTGAATGTTGGCGATACGTATATTTGCCCATCTGCTCCGACCCAAGTACCACCACTAATAGTCACTTCTGCAGGTTTAGTGGGTACATATGTTCTTTCCTGCATATTAGGGGATGATAAAATCGTGTACTTATCACTATCAATACTAACACCAACATCAATACGACTTAAATAATTTATACCAAGCTGTTCATTATATGTGTTGTCTTGATTCTCTGCTATTACCTGATCAAAGTATCCTTCATAGACTCCATTTATAATCTCTTCATATGTGCCCATACCAACGTAACCCCAATGATTACGTGCATCAAATCGCTTAACATTGTGTGAGAAACTGGAGCAATCATATTTCCCCACAGTGTTGAGTTCTGTTATAGTTCCACCTACAGGATCAGTTCTGTTTTCTGTACTCTCTCTGACTTCTATGAAATCAGTCTTATAATGCCCAGTAATGGCCACCCCATCAACCAATCTATATCTTAATCTTTGGTATAGATCTGGACCAAATTCCCAAAATTCACTTGGGTCATACCTACCAAGTGTCCAGATATTACCCCAATAAGTAGAATTTTTTAAACAACCAAGATAAGCTTCCCACCAATAAGTACCAAATGCTGGGGCAGTATATTCATTAACCCAATATGAACTACCATCATATACTTTAATGGTAGCATCAGGTATATGTTCAAATTTATCTGATTTAAATATGCCACGTAAACCATTTGCTTTGGTTGGCGATTTTGCTGTAGGTTCTCTTAATTGAATTGTCTGGGACTTACCAATCTTTACCCCGTCAATAATTTTAACTTTATTTTTTTCTCTATATTGTGTAAATATTATATTTTCTTCATTATAAGCAAATACTTCATCGATAATACTTTGTGGTATATGATCAATATTCTCATATATACCCAATATTATAGCACTCATTGGCACTACAGATTTATCGGTAAGACGTAACTTGGTACCATCTTTCCAATAATAAATAGGTATAGTACCTGCCACCAATTTATTACTGGATTTATTACCCAGTATCTTAACCTTAGCCATTTTTTGTTGCAATCACTAAGAATGAATACCGATTATTTCCAATATCTAAATAATCTAGGTCAATGGTAAACCCAGATTTTTCCAGGATTGGCTTGACGTAATCTGCATCAAATAATTCATAGTGGTCTAAATTACAGCCCTTATAATAATTTTTATGTGGTAAATACAAGCCAATCTTTCCACCTGGCTTTATAGTACGACACCATTCCTTTAATACATTTTCTTTATCTATAAAGTCCTCTAAACAATGACTGGAGAATACATAATCAAATTCATTGTCCTCAAATGGCAAATCTCTAGCATCTCCAACAAAATCAACAGCAATGGTTTTATACTTATCAAACCCAAGGCTTGTTTTATATAATTTGTCTGGCCCACAACCAATGTCAATTCCATAAGAATCTTCTTTAATATACTCAGCAACCTTTTCTCTAATTTTTGCGGTTTCAGACATTTTTGTATTCTCCTTGAGTACTTTGTCTATTGCTTCAACTAATTGTTCTACACTAATATCTTCCATACAAGATGCTACGACTCGTGCCGGATCATTAATCCTCATGCATCGTGATTCATGAACTGGCCCACGAAATTCATGATGACATCCAAGACATTCTTTGGTTTTTGATCGTACTGCCATAGTAAGTTTGGTATCTAAAATACGAGTTCTTGGATCTATACAACCAAAAGTAACTACTGAAGGTATCTTACATGTCTGTGCGACATTCCACGGGAATGAATCAATACCAACAAATAAATTGCCCATACTAATAATCACCATAGAAATGCGTGGGGATATATCAAGTCCCTGTAATTGTGTAGACTTAATACTCATCTTTTTAGTTTCTTTGCCACCAACTTCAATAATCGACCAACCTTTATTTTGTAGATATTGAGAAACTGCTTCAAATTTCTCTATTTCCATATTTCTACCAGGCCAATTTGTCATCCCAGTATGGAATATGGCAATTGGACCATTGCCATAAACTTTCTTGTGCTCATCTATAATCTTATTGGCTGCTTCAAATTCTGCATCTGTAAAATAAAGCTCAGGCCATAATATCTCTTCATCTTCAAGTCCAGCAACTTTATAATAGGCACGATAACTCAATTCCTTCGTATCACGTTCATACGAATTGTCCAATAAAACGGCCATATGATATTTATTTCTATTTTCTTGAAATTCTTTTATGTGATATAATCGATCTAACTTGGTATTATTCTCAAATATACGAGGTATTCCAGTATAAACATCAATAATGGCCTCTGGCGCAAGTTCTCGGACTTTTGCTAATACTGATGTAGCCATTAATACATCACCAGCGGCTGCGGAACGCACTATGGCTATTCTTACACAAAAATCTCTCTTAGACATATACCAATCCCATCGCTTTAAAAGTTTGATACGATTAAGAGTGGCGATGCCATCCAAGTCAAATTCTTTAATATTAGATGAAGTTTTAGCCCTATAATGTATGTGTTCTACCGGCATAATTCTAATTTTATATCCTAGCGCCCGGATACGTAATGATAAATCGGGATCTTCGCAATATGCAATCTTAAATATGCCTGTATCCCATGGCCCCAATGCACGAGCCCATTCAGTATTCATCATAATAAATGCACCATCGCAATAATCAGTCATATGAGGAGGCGCACAGTATCCATGACCATTATTATCTAATCGATTACATACTGATAAATTATGCCCACCAACTTGTAATATGGTAGAAGATAAATTATCAATCATCTTGTTAGCCCAATCTTGTTCATAAATCTCCATATCATCATTCAACATACAAACATACCGGCCAGCAGACATTTTAACCATTTCATTATGCGCGACACCAAACCCAACGTTGTCACGATGTCTAAAAAAATGTACCACAAAACTTGGATGTTGCCCAGCATCCTCAATGGCCTGTTCAACGATACCTTGTATTGCCATCGTTGATCCATTTTCCCAAACATTAATCTCAGATAATGGGAAATCTGTTGGGATAGTTTTATATATTGATTCCAAGCATTTCTTTAAAAGTTCTGGCTGATTTATAGTGGCAATATTTATAGACAAATATTTAGTATCAAATCCTTCTTTCTTTATTACCTTATTAAGTTTAATTTTTGGCAAATGCCATTTATGCAAATGGATCACAAATCACCTCATAATAGATATTTATCTCATTATCGTGTGCTATGAATTTTAGGAAAATTTCACACCGGCCTGTAATAATGCCTGTTTAATCTCATCTGGTATGATGTCAATCTTTACTATAATATTACTGGCAGCCCCAATTAATTTAGATCCTCCAGAAAGATCACTTTCCATTGTAACTAGTATACCAATATTTACCGATCCACTTATTTGGTTACTATTGTCCTGTACTTCTACTATATTTACTGAACCATATAAACGCACTTAATGATTCCTCATCGGCTATTCCACAAGCTCGCCGCCGCTTGTTCCAGCGGGCCGTAGTATAAACTTACGCAAATTACCTGGTTTATCACTGCTACTGGAAACAATACGAAGCCAGAAGTATGCTGTGTTACCCGGCTGAATGAGTCCCGCCGTCCCTCCACTATTTTCTGTTAACACAATATCACTAGCACTTACCCAAGAACCTGGTGTTCCCGATACATCAGTAGCTATTTGGGCACCAGAGGATGATTCTAGATAAATATTAGCAGCTGTATCTCCAGAAATCGATTCATCAAGAGTAATTTCGGTACCAGTGATAATTGTTGTATGTGCCGAAGTACCAGTAATTCCAAAAGTACCCTTGAATGCACTAGCTGCTGCCAGGTCCCACGCATTAGTGGTATAATTGTATGTATACCTAGCAGCATAAACATCACATTCATGTGGGGATGCAGCACCATTATAATTAGTAGTTGTTATTATATATTTGCCTTCTGTCGCTGATTTACTGGTGACTTTAATCTTATTAATTGGGGTACTTGTCGTATTTTTAAAATATGTACCAGGATACAACCCTAGTACACAACTCGTATTATCGGCATCACCAGTATTTTTTACCCCTATTTTCTTCTGTGCAGAAGTGGTACCTGCTGTTAAAGTACTAAATGCAGATACTAATACTGTGGCACCAGCTGAAAAATACCCACCAGCAACAATCTTTGCTGTCCATGACGTTGCAAAACTAGTACTATCACTAAAATACAGCCCAAGCCCACCTATAATACTATTATGCACGGTGCCAGTACCAGAAGTTGTTTGATCGTCATCTAAAGTTACTGCCACAGCATTTGTAACCCAAGGATTATTAGTATCTGTAGCACTTATGGCAGCGACACCACTAACACCAGGCACGACAGAAGAAAAAGTAATATAATATGTACCAGCAACCAATCGGC
>Ga0209518_1000572_pt1 | contig 47038 bp, 70 predicted proteins | sample RifGroB1_FD_183993 | JGI IMG/M metagenome (GOLD analysis project Ga0209518, IMG submission 183993) | Groundwater microbial communities from Rifle, Colorado, USA - Groundwater B1 (SPAdes) (version 2) | ecosystem: Environmental > Aquatic > Deep subsurface > Groundwater | place: Rifle, Colorado...
TCACGTAGTCACCAGCTACTACGAGACCGATGCCGATCGGTTTCTCGGCGATCACCAGGAGGCGTAACTGGCAGACCGAGGCCACCTCACCGTGTGGTGCGCCTCGCGTCTGGGAGTTAGACCCAGAAAAAAGACAGAGAGGACTAGATGATGTCGATATCGGAGCTGGTCGCACAGCTCAGGGAAGCACATCCCGCGGCCGAGGTGTTTGAGACTCGGCCCAATACGGTATTCTCCGGCCGGCGGCCGGAGGGTGACCCGGCAGGTGCCATCATGTTTGAGCGCCTGCCAAGCGGCCAGAGACGCGAGACTCGGTTCGATGGGACATCTGGTGTCCTGATCCCATTCGAGACGAACGAGTACTGGCCGCGGCCGCCCGGCTGGTTCCTTCCTCAGAATGAGGACGGAATGGGCTGGCGTAACTGACAGACGCGAGGCGCACCTCACCGTGTGGTGCGCCTCACGTCTGGGAGTGAACCCAGAAACGAAAGAGAGGAGACAGAAATGAACAGACAATACTATGCCCTCACCAGCCAGAATCCCCAGCTGCTCGGCTGGCGGATCGTCGGCCTCGGCGTAACTGCCGCCGAGGCCGAGCGCGTAGCCATAGCTACGTTGCCCCCGCTGCGGGCCGATGATCTCTTCGCCCAGACCGACCACCGCAATCTGCGCATCGTTAGCCGTACCGAGGCGCGGCGGCGGTACGGCATCACTGATCACGTAGTCACCAGCTACTACGAGACCGATGCCGATCGGTTTCTCGGCGATCACCAGGAGGCGTAACTGGCAGACCGAGGCCACCTCACCGTGTGGTGCGCCTCGCGTCTGGGAGTGACCCAGAAACGAAAGCGGCTTACTGGCCGGCAGTGGGACCGGCGGGCCGACGCGATCACGCTGGAGGAGATTGAGAGTTGATGACCAATCAGCAGAACCAAGCACCGCGCTGCCGGATCGAGGGCTTCATTAACGGCGTTGCTGCCGCCCGCAGTGGCGCACTTTATCCCGTCCGCATGGGGCGGATGGAGATCGCCGATCTGATGGGTTGGCAGGACAGCGGGCGCGCCGTGCCGGTGATCACCGGCACCCTCAGGCTGCTGGCCGAGGGTAAAGCGGTCAAGTTGACCAGTCACAATGGTCACGTCACCCTGCTGCCGCTGCGCGACGACGAAGACGGCTCTGGCCTGCCGGCCAGCCTTACCACTGTCTACACCTCCGAGGGGCAGACAGTGGAGCAATGGCCGCCGCGTAGTGAGTGGCGGCCTGTCGACGGCTCGTAGTATCACCGTGTGGTGCGCCTCGCGTCTGGGAGTTAGACCCAGAAAAAAGACAGAGAGGACATAGATGACAACGAAGATCCGTCAGGGGTGGAAGGTCCTAACACACGACTACCGCCCGTACAAGGGGGCGATCCTGTCTGGGACGGGACTACCCTGCCGTGGACGTTGCCCGCCGTGCCGCTGGACACGACCACGGCGGAGTATGGGTCCGGCTGGCACTATTGTGCCACGCTGGCTGCTGCCCTCCAGGTGGCTGGGCTGTGGCCGGACGGCTGGCCGGTCGTGGTGCTCAGGATCGAGGCGTCCAAGGACGCACTCCCGCGGGGTCGCAAATACCGTGCGAGCCAGCTGACGATCATGCGCCGCGCCGACGACACCGAGATCGCCGAGGCGATCCACGCGCTGTCGGCCGGCTTCGGCCGCCACCAGGATCAGATGGCGGTGGAGCAGCTCGCGTGGCGCGAGGCCCTGGGCCGACCGCGGCACGATCCTGTTGCCGTCGAGCGATGCTTGCGTGAGGCCCTGGAGGCCCGCGGACTGGCCGCCTGGCGGCTCCAGCCCTTCGACACGGCCCGGGACGCCTGGGCCGCCTGGGCCGCTCGGGCCGCCGGGGCCGCCTGGGCCGCCTGGGCCGCGCTCGTGGTGACCTATGCCTCGCTAATGTCATGGGTGCCTCGGGCACCCGACCGGCTTACCAGAGGGCTGCGCGAGGCGTATGCCGGCGGACTGGCGCTGGCGATCCCGGTCGCGCCCGGCATCCTGGGTTATGCCCTGGTGGAGCGCATGCATTCACCAGGTACGCCGGTGTCCTAGCTGTTCTCGCTGTGTGAGACCGGCAGCCGACGAGGCCAGACTCGCGCAACTGACAGAAGAAAGAGAGGAAGAGAGACGATGAGACTCCTGCTCAATGCCGCCATGGTGCCCAACCCCGGTATTTTTCGCTACCAGCAGATCAGCCGCGACGAAGCGGTTGCCTGGCTCAAGAGCGCTGCGCTCGCTCCGGAGCGAGCGCAGTCCTACATTGGCTACCCCCAGACGGCAGAGCACATCAATCAGCTCTCCGGCCGCCGGATGGACGTGCCGCTCAATCGCGCCAAGTGCACGATGCGCCTCGGTGATGAGGCCTTTGTCTGCAAGCTGGCCTACCGGCTGGAGAACCCCGCAACCAAGGGCCAGCCCCAACCCGAGGACTGGGAGTACGGGTTGCTGGAGATGCTCGCCGATGCCTAAGCGCCGGCGAGTCTGTCTCGACTGCGGCGCGGCGCTGGTCAATCCTCATGCCTTGCGCTGCCGATCTTGTGCCGCCCGGCAGCGCCACCGGACGCGGCCGCCGGCTACCCGCTGGACGCCGGCGACGGGTGCGCGGGCGCGGGAAGCCGCCCAGCGCAAGCACGCGCTGGACGCTGAGGCGCACCAGGATGTCGAGCGGCTGCGGGCGGAGGTCGCGCGGCTCCGCGAGGGCGCGGCATGACCGGCACCAGCAAGGGAAACTACCACACCGGCCGGCAACGGCGGATGGTGGCTCCTACCAGGCAGCGGATGTTGGCAACGGCGGTGGCGTTCCGCTCCCCGCCCGAGTTCGGCGGTGGCGCCATCTTGCCGGCGACCCGGGTGGCGAACGTGGCGCACGCGCTGCTGACGGCGGTGAGCTACCAGTCGTACCCGGGCCAGTTGGATGAGGTGCGCCAGATCGCGCGGCAGCTCTACCGGCTGGCCGAGCTGCACGAGGCGGGCGAGCTGGGCCCGATCGTGGACGACGGTTCACCGTTTTGAGCGAGGCGACGAGACTTGACGAGAGAGGAGACGAGACGATGGCAGAGACGCTGTACGACGACACCTATACAGGCGACCGTTGGACCTACGGCCTCACCTACCGGCCGCTCGGCTACGCGCAGGTGCCGGCCGGATTTATCGTTTGGTCGGACCGCCCGCATCCCGACTTCCGCTTCGGCACCATCGACTACCCCGAGCCGTTGCCGGAGCGCGTGGCGCAGCAAGCGAGTCTCACCCTCGTGGCCGTCATGAACTCCCGGCTAAAGCCGGGGAGCTTGTGCCTAGAGCTGCACCATGAACGCTAACGCCCAGGGACAGCCCCGACACGTGCGTCCACCTGGCCGCGGCTATCTGGCGGGCGCAGGACGAGCGGGCGGCGCAGCGGCGGCAGTTGCGCGTGGTAGAGAGAGGAGCGTAGGCGATGACCTTCGACGAGATGAAGTGCGAGCTCCAGGAACGCGCACTGGAAGAGTTTGAGGCCCTCACCGAGGAGCGCCGCCTGGTGGTGGAGTTCGACGCGAAGTGCGCCGTCAAGCTGCTGTTCGCGCTGGCCCGGGCCTCGCACCATACCAAGGGGATCATCCGCGAGCAGTGCCTCGAGCTGGGCCGCGATATCCAACGGCAGTATCTCGAACCGGGCAGCGTGCTGGACGGGTGCGTCGATCTCATGTGGGAGCGCGACGACCTCGTGATGAGCCTCGTGGAGACGATTCCCGTGCCGGACGCCTTCCGCATCGCGTTCAAGGAAGTGCACCGTGAGGATTGACCCCCTGGGCCAGATCCAGGAATTGACCCAGGCCCTCGCTCAGGAGCAGCGCATGCGCCGGCGCTGCGGCGAGCACTGCGCCGCACTGGAGCGTGAGGTGACGCGCTTACGGGTGCTGCTCCATGAACTGCTGGACGACGCGCCGGCGGTGCTGCCGGACGGCGACGGAGCTATCGTGCCCCGCCGGGATCGCGCGGCCTACGCGGCGGCACTGGACCGAGCGCGTGCCGTGCTGGAGTCGCCTACGCCGCTACCTTCGCCGCCGCGAGCACCTGGTCGATAGCGGCGGTGAGTTCAGACACCGAGTACGGCTTGCCGACGAACCCCGCGGCGCCCAGCCGCGCCGCCTGCTGCCGGCCGTCCGCGGCCCCCGAGCAGACGACGATCGGCGCCGTGCCGCCCTGCTCGCGGTAGACGCGGGCAAACGCCGGGCCGTCCATTCGGGGCATCTGCAGGTCGAGCAGGATGGCGTCCGGCTCACCGTGGCGGGCGATCTGGCGCAGCGCGCAGGCGCCGTCGTGCGCCAGCGTCACCCCGTAGCCGTCCAGGACCAGGATCTCTGCCGCCACGTGGCGCAGCACCTCGTCGTCCTCGACCACCAGGATATGCCTGCTCACGTCGCTCACTTGAGCACCTTTGGGACAGCGCCGGCGTCTTCGAGCGCGTTCTGGGTCCATGAGAGCAGCGCGATCACCCCCGCCACGGTGGCGGCAATCAGCACGCGCTTGGCGGTATCCGTGTCCGGGAGCGTGCCGGGGGACAGGTTAAGCGCCATCCAGGTCGCCAGTAGCGTCCCCACGAAGGACTGCACAAAGGTCCGGGTGGCGCGTTTCAGAGCATCGGCTAGGGGCACGGTTACACCTCCTGCAGGGCTTTGGTGATCAACTGGTCGGTAGTACCGCGCTTCAGGCGGCGGCGGGCTTCGAGGTGCCGCAGCAGGTACTCGAACTCGGCTTTCAGTGCGTTGATACGGGCTTGGTCGACCTCGAGCGCGCTGATTCTGTCCAGCAATGCTTGACGTTCTTCGTGGGTCATAGCGTCTTCCTCCTGTTGCGCGGCTAGTTTCGTCAGCACCGGATACGGGTCGACGTAGCCGCCGTAGCCGTTGCCACGGTCGAACCCCGGCGGCCGGAGTCCCAGGTGCAGGTGCGGCCCGCTGCTGTTGCCGGTGCTACCCGAGAGCGCCAGGTCTGCGCCCCACGCGACGCGCTCGCCGGACGCCGCCAGTGCCATCCGGCAGTGGCCGAACAGCCAGATGCGCCCCGAGTCGGCGGTCAGCGTGCCGTAAATGCCGTAGCCGACGAGCCGGCCTTGGGCGTCGATGTCGAGTCCCGTCCACCACACGCCCGGCTCCGGCGCCCGCAGCAGCGTGCCTACGGGCATGCCCAGGTCCAGCCCGTTGTGGCCCTTGATGTCGTAGATGCGGTAGTCAAAGTAGCGCATCTCGCCGAATAACTGCGTGATGCGGTGGTCACCGTCCCAGGCCAAGCTCTTCATGGCTGCGTCTCTTCCTTCGGTTGCTCCGGCGCTTCCTTCCAGGTATGGACGCCGCAGCCGCGCGCCCGCTGCCCCTGGCCGTGCCAATAGGTTGAGCCGTGCCGCTCAACGGGGACCCGCCGGCCTTCCAGCCGCCAACAGATTGGGCAGATGAGCGGCGCCGGGCTCATGCCACCGCTCCGGTGGGGTCGCTGCCGTTGAGCGCCTGGCGGGCCAGCAGCGCGCCCCGGATCTCCAGGATGCGGGCCTGCTGCTCGGCGTGCTCGCGGGAGCCGCTGGCGGCGTGCGTCTGCTGGAGCGTCATGAGCCGGTGGAGCGACTGCTCATGGCCCTCGATGCGCTCCTGGATCAGCGCCAGGGTCTTGACCGTCTCCGTGTTCACTGAGAGTAGGCTGTCCGTGCGCCGTTCGGCGACGCGCCAGACGACGCCCAGGGCGGCGGCGATGCCACTGATACCGGCCACGAGGGCGCCGCTGAGGGTAATGCTGTCGGGGATCACGAGGCGCCTCCCGGCTGGCATTGCGCCCCGTTGCCAGGCGGCTTGGGCGCACTGTCGGTGATCTTGCCCGCGCCCACTTTGAGCGAGTAGACCCGATCTGGGGGCAGACCTTTCCCCAAGAGCCAGCCATGCCACAGCAGACCGCCCTGCTCGCTGCGGAACGCGATCGACACGAGGGCGTCGATGAGCGCGGCGTCGAGGACGGCGCCCACGCCGGGTTTGGTGTTGGTGGATGAGGCGGCGAGTAGGTCCCCTACCACGTGCTGAGCGAGGAGTTCCGGTGTCCCGTGCAGTTCGGCGGCTGGTAAGTCAGTCATCTGTGCTCTCCTGCGGCGTGCTTGGCGGCCCATCTCTAGTTCGGCGTGTAGGGCCCGTGCTGCTCACGTTGACGTACGCCATACAACGTCTCGATCCGCCGCTGTCCACACCAGCAGCATATCTGCGGCTGTTGCGGTGGAAATGTAAGCACCGACGGCCCGTCCTCATGCCAGCAGTGAGTAACGACGCAATGCCTATGAGCCACTGCCGGCTCAGTTATATTCACGATGATTTCCTTCTCGGTCTCGCTCATCCTATGCCTTTCGTCGGCGCCCTAATTCAGCCGGGCTTCGAGGGCGGCGATGCGCTCATAGAGCGCCTGGATAGCCGTTGCCGCGTGTCCAAACGCACTCACGGGGCTAAAAATGCCGCCGTCGTGGTGCATCAACCAGGGGGCTTCATCTGCCATCGCACCAGCGTAGATCGTCTCGTAGTCGCCCGTCCCGCGTGGACGGGAGCCATCGTCCATTACGGACTTGTAGGTAAATTCGTAGATGGGTACTGACAGAATGCGCCGTAGCGCTTCACCAGAGTCAAGGCGTCCACGCACATGTTTGTACTCTCGCTGTGACGCGGCGGCCTCCCAGGTACAGGTTCCACTCCCGTTGGTTTGGAGCTGCTCGCCAGCATCACCATCGTCTGGCGGCAGTGTCCACGTCCAGGTGCCGGCGGCGGCGGCGCCCGTCACTGTAATCAGGCCAGAAGTGGCTCCAGCCAGGCCAAGAGTACCTTGCGTCGTCCCAGCCAGGCCGACATGTAGCAATGTAGATGGTGCCGTCGTCCCGATGCCGACGTTGCCGTTATTAGTAATTACCATATGTACATCAGTAGCGTCGGCAGTTACGACGTCACCGGAAGATCTATTCATGAAATATAAAGAACCGCGATTCCATCCAGAACCGTCATCTAGGTAAGCGATTGCCCCCTTACCTACACGATTAGCATCACTTCCTGTTTCAAATACGATACTCGGGCCAGCTCCAGCGAAGGCAGTGCCTCCTGCTTGTAGTCTTAGAAGATGTTGTAGGGTTTGGCTAGTTGAACCTACGATATCAACTAGCCGCTGTGGCCCCGCCGTCCCGATGCCGACGTTGCCGCTCACCGTCAACGCCGCCAGCGTCCCCACACTCGTGAGGCTGCTGGCCGTGACGCCTGAGGCGAGGGTAGTGCCGGAGAGGTCGTTGGCGTTGACCTTCTTGCCCTCGGTGCCGTCGTGATCATGGCCGCTCGTAGCGTCGAGTACGTCAAGGCGCAGATTGTTGTATTGGCCGGCGAGGATATCGTCAAGCGCTGCGACGGTGCTGCTGTTGGCCATACGTTAGGGTTCCGTTAGGGTTCCGTCAGGGTTCCGGATATGCAAAGAGCCGCCAGGCGGGCGCACAGTGGCGCACACGTGGCGGCTCTCAGAAGGGTGGAGCTCGGTATGGAGTTGTCGGCTGCTGTCGCTAGTGTAGCATGGCTCTGTTACGGTGCGAAAGGTACACTGTGCCGCATGCTGTTGCTACAACTGCTCGTGACGGTCTGGTTCAACGGCCTGGCGGTGCCGTGCGTCGTCGACACTGGGGCCGCCTTCACCGCAGTGCGCCGCTCCGTCTACGATGCGATCCCCCAGCAGCCCGTGGCGCCGCGAGCGCGGCCGTTCCCGCGCTATCTGTTCCCGGTGACCGTCATGACAGCGAACGGCGCGCTCGTGCATGGTGTCGTGGAACCGGTCCACGAGGTGCGCACCGAGTACCTCACCTGGCACGATGCCGAGGTGTTAGTCGTGGCGGACGAGCAGGCCGCGTTTTCCTGCCTGCTCGGTGCCAACCTCCTCAGACAGCAGCCGCTGGTGCTGGATTGGGAGGCGCAGACGGTAATGCCACTAGAACGGCTGTTGGCCCGTCCCGAGGACGAAATCCCAGTAGAAGATGGCTTGGGTCCCGGACGCATGGGAAACGCCAGTCCCGCCGTCGACCAGTGACCACGCGAACAAGAGCACGCTGCCCGGCCCTTCGCTGGCGGCGGCGCCGAGTTCGGTGATGGTTCCGGTCATTTCGGTTGGCCCCAGGCTCGCATACAAGCGCGCGGTCAGCCCCGAGGTGCCGAGCGCCGATGACGCGGCCGTCGCCTTGGCCGTCACGTAGGTACCGATCTGCGTGGCCGCCGCTACCGGGACCGCCGTCCCCGTGCCGAAGTGAAAAAACCGCGGATAGACGGCCGTGGCGACCAACTGCTGATCCAGAAGGCGATTGATGAAACTCTGGCGCAGGTTGTTGGTGGCGATGTTAGACCCCTGCCAGGCCGTCACGACCGCGCCGCACGCATCGCGCACCTCACACCCCACGTTGCTCTGGATCCGCATTTCTCGTGCCTCTGTTGTGCCTCACGCCTGCATGGCGAAACGCCAGGTGAACACCATCGTGTTGCCGCTCTGGTGGTTGGCCGAAATGAGCGCCCGGGCGAGGGCATGGGTCTGGGCGACGTTCGATGCACTGGCGTACAGGATCTCCGTGATCAAGCCCGTCATCTCGGTCGCGCCGAGCGTCACCTTGACCTGCCCGGTGAAATTACCCGGCGTGTCGAAGTCGCTCCGTATCTTCGCCGTCACCCACATTTGTAGCGCGGTATTAGTCGGTTGGGGGACCGCCGTCCCCGTACCGAAGTGGAAGAACTGGGCATTCAGCCCGAATCCGTAGTTCCCCATCACCCACTCCGCAAACACGACGCGTCCGGGATCAAGGAATAGATTGTGTGCCGAGCCCGAGGCGATGGGCCTGCCGCTCGCATCGCGTTCTTCCCAGGAGACTCTGCCGATCATGCCCAGCATCTCTTCCCCATCCTTATCCCCATTGGCCAGCAATGTTCCATTGGAAGTTGCCCCCGTCTGGGCCGCTAGTAGTCGGGCCCCATTGCGCGGGATAAATCATGGTCGTGGTTTGGGCGGTCGGTTGCTCGAGCAGTGTGACCACCTCCTGCGCTCCCTGGAATGTGATCAGCGTACGGTTCACTCGGATGGTCGGGTTACTGATGCGATCCGCCTTCTCGATGGCGTCGCGCAACAGGCGAAAATAGTCACTGGCCATGGGTGCTGCGTCCTCTCGATAAGCGAACTACACGTCTCCGTGCAACTGATCGATCCAGGTGATCGACCATTCCCAGGTGCCGCTGGTGCCGTCCACGACGCGCTTGGTCACCGACTGGACGTACATCCGGCGGTTGAGGTTGAGTGCCGCCGAAATGATCTGGGCGTACTGGCCGGCGCGCCAGCCCTCCACCTTCGTCCGAAACGCGAGGCGCTGCCGCGGCCAGGCATTCTGCAGCAGCGCCAGGTCGAGGCGCGCCTCGAGCGCGTCGGTCGTCGCCCCCTGGAGTTGCGGCAGGCCGATCACGTGCTCGTGCGCGCCGGCGCGTCCGGTCAGGCCCTCCCGGCGGCTCATCTCGGAGATCGAGGCGCCGTCCTGCTTCCATGCCATCCGGGGCGTGGTGCGCTTGTAGCTGGCGGTGAATATCGTGCCGGCGGTGAGCGCCGACTCCAAGCGCAGGCCGCGGTTGAAGACACACAGGAAAGCCGTGCCGGTGCCGCTGCGCTCATCGCTCGGTGTGTACCCGGACTGATCATCGAACCGCGTCACCCACCCCACGCCGGCGGCGGAAATGGTTACGTCGGCCGTGCGGGGCGACGGCGGGTAGCTCAACGGGAAAAATCGGGACACGCCGTTGCCGGTGAAATACTCGTTGATCGTCGTCGTGTCGGTTAGCTGGACGTCGCGTAGATAGATCGAGTTGTGTACCTGCGACACGTCGCCGTCTTCGCCCTGCGTGTCGTAGATGCGCGACTCGTTGTCCAGGTCGATGCGGTCGATGGGCGCAATGTTCTGCTCGAGGACAAAGAAATTGACGACCTTGGTGTAGCTGAGGTTCCAGATGTAACCGGTCTCGCGCGCCAAGCGGTCGAGGGCCTCGCTGACCGGGATGGCATCGAACTCCTGCCCCTGGGCCGTGAGCCCGGTCGCGATACCACTGGTGTCGAAGCTGCCATCAGTGTAGGTGTTGATCAGGGCAATGGCCGTGGTGCCGGCGGCCTGCGACGGGTAGACGGCGCTGCTGCCGCTGTCGCGGTCGTAGACAAGGTAGCGATCAAGGATCCACGCGTAGTCAGTGCACTCGCAGGTGAAGTCGAAGACGACGTTCCCGGCCTCGTCGCGCCACATGGTAAACGTCGGGATGACGAGGTGGCCGGCGAACTCGCGCGTCGCGCCGTTGGTGATTATCACCTCGTTGCCGCCCTCCGGCTTGGCGGGGGAACCGTTGACGACGCGGTAGCGGAAGCGGCACGTCGAGCCGCGGGCACGCAACTGCTCGCTGATCTCGATGCTCTCTTGATCGATAGCGCTGCTACGATCCACGCCGTTCAGCGTGAGTTGGAAGACGCCCATTTTCGTCGCTTACACCGAGTTGAGGCTGAAGCTGCCGTAGGTGCGCAGCGTGCGCGTGAACTGCTGCGCAACTTCCTGCGCCAGTTCACGGATGGCGCCGGGTTGAGCGTAGACGCCGCCGGACAGGTGGATATGCACCGTGACGCCGCCTTGCCCGCCATTTGGCCCGCCGCCGAAGCCGAACTCGCGAGCACGAGACAGGGGAAACACGCCTTCGGGTTCACGGCCTTCGCCGATGAGTGCGCGCGTCGGGCGGGTGACGATGCCGCCGGCGGCGAAGTCGATCGACTTGAGATTGTGGACGACGAGGCCGGCCGCCAGGTAGTTGTGCTGATCGAAGTCGTCGCCGGCTTCCACGTGCAGGTTGAACACGTCGTACATGCCCGGCAGGGCGACGATGCTCACGACCGGCGCATCGTTCCACCGTTCGCCGTCCCAGGAGCGCAGTACGGTGCCGGGGCCGCACTTCCCCGCGGGCCGCCACGCGCCAGTGACGTACAGTAGGTGCTCAGGGGTCACGTCGATGAACGTGCCGCCACGCACCTTGAGGCGCAGCAGCCGGTGGCCCTCGCTCGCGGCGTGGCGGCACGTCTCGGTGACGGTGCGCGCCACCAGTCCCTCGGTGGCAGGGTCGTAGGAGAGCACCACGTCACCCGCGGCGATAGATTCGATGGGCCGCTCGCCGTCCGGGGTGCTGATCAACGTGCCGGCGCGGAAGCAGCCGCCCTGATCCGGCGGCCCCGGTGGTGGCCCTGGTGGGCCAATGGGGGCCGGCGGTCCTGGTGGGCCGATGGGCGCTGGTGGGCCGCCACCATCACCGCCACCGGGTGGTGGCCCTGGTGGGCCAATGGGGGCCGGCGGTCCTGGTGGGCCGATGGGCGCTGGTGGGCCGCCACCATCACCGCCACCATCACCGCCACCATCACCGCCACCATCACCGGGTGGCGGTGATGGTGGCGGTGATGGTGGCGGTGATGCCGGTTGACCAATCGGTGAGGGCACAATACCCCGGAGCAAGTTCTGCAACCATGTGGGCAGCGTGTTAAACAGGGCATTCATCGCATCCACGATGCCCTGCATGAGGGCCGTACCGATGCCCGCTACCGACTCCTGGAGCGCCTGCCAATTCTCGCTGATCCAGGTAGCGATGGTGTCGGGAAGCTCACTCAGCCGCTCCCAAACTTTGCCGGCCAAGTCCAGCGACGCCCAGAAGCCGCCGGCGATGGCTGTGCCGACGTTGCCAATGGCCGTACCAACGGCCTCAATGGAAGTCGCCGACCATGTCGCAATAGCGTCATAGATTTCGCCCAGTCGGTTCCTCACATCGGCGGCGAGGTCCAAGGCGCGGTACCAGACATTCCTGATCCAAGCCGCAATAGCGTCAAACTGTGTTTCTACCGTTCCCTTCGTTGTCTCCCAGGCCTCGTCAACCGCCGCGGTCAAGCTGCCCCACAGCTCGCCGGCGTTGTGCTGCAGCAGGAGCCAGTTCCAGCGCAGACCGGCGATGTTCTCGTCGGTCCGTTGCTGGATCATGCGCCAGGCCTCATCCAGTGCGTTACCCACCTGCGTTCGTACCGTCGCGATGATGTCGGGCGCAGCAATGGCAAAGATGATGGCGAGGGGGATACTCAACGGCCCGCCGAAGGCGAGGATCAGGGCGGCGCCAAGGCCGGCAGCGACGTCATCGGCAACGCCACCCCAATTGCGCGCCCGTACGTCACGCTGTATCTCGGCGGCGACGATGGCGGCAACGCCGAGTCCGGCGAAACTTGTCGCCGTCAGGCCGCCGATGGCCCGCACCAAGACAAAGACCAGCGCAGCCCCTATCGCCTCAACGGGATTCGTTCGAATCCAATCGATGATGCCCTGAATCAGCGTATGGGCGAACCTCTGCGCCCCCGGCACGATCCCATCGCGAAAGACGGCCCAGGCGTCATCCAGCAGATCGAGGAGCACCATGGCGAGCTCTTCGGCGAGCTTCCCTTGATTGTCCTTGAGCGTTTGCCAGAGGCCGCCCCAGTCGATCTGCTTGAAACGCTGCCATAGACTGCCAAACAGGTCGATCACCGGCTTGAGAAACCGGCCGATCCACTGCAGTGCGGCCCCGATGCCGTTGAGCGCGACGGCCGCGACCCGCAAGCCCAGAGTCAACGCATCGAAGCCGAGACGGCCCAGGGCGCGGAAGAGCGGCGCGGCAGCGCGTCCTGCCGCCAGCAGTGCATCAACAAAGCGTTGCCAGAGGGGTCCGGCGACGAGCGCTTTGGCGGCCGCCTGGGCCTGGGTCAAGCCGCTGATCAGGAAGCTGATCAGCGGCTTGACCACGGGATCGAGCCCCGTACCGAAGATGGTGAGCAGCCGCCGCCCAGCCGCAATGAGATTGCTGACCAGGCCCGTCGTCGTCTGGGCGGCCCGTTCCATGCCGCCGCCGAAGCGCTCGCGGATGCCCTCGCGGATGGCGGCGATCGCGCGCTCACTCTCAATGCCCGCCGCGCCCAGGTTCTGCATGGCCTTTTGCGAAAGACCGAGCTTCTCGGCCAGGATCGCGAACGCGGGGATACCCGCCTCGGTCAGCTGATTGATCTCCTCCATCGACGCGCGGCCCTTGGCCTGCATCTGTCCCAGGGCCAGTGCCGCCCGTCCGAAGCGCTCCTCGTCGGCCCCGACGGCATCGCCCAGATCGGTCATGATCGGGATAATGTCACGCGCTTGAAAGCCAAAATTCAGCAGCTTCTCGGCGCCGCGGAAGGTCGCCGGATCGGAGAAGGGCGTGTGATCGGCAAACTCCTGAAGCTCCTCGAAGAGCGCATTGCCCTGAGCCACGTCCCGGAGCAGTGTCTCGAACCGCGCCCGAAACACCTCGGTGTCTGCGGCGTTCCCAAGCATGCCCCGGCCCAACCCGACCACGGCAGCAGTCGCGCCGGCGATGAGTCCAATCGTGCCCATGCCGAACGTCACCATCATGGCGCCGCCGAGCGTGGAGAGCGCCCTGCCACCGACCTGGGACGACATCATGAGCGCCATGCCGAACTGGTGGATGGCATTGGCGCCACCATGCGCCGCCCGGGCATGCCGGTGCATGGCTCGCTCGGATTGGACAAGCGCCTGTCCTTGCCGTTGCAAGGCGCCGGACGTATCCCGTGTTGCCCGCGCCATCTGCTGCTGGCCGCGGATAGCGCCGGCGCTATCGAGCTGGAGGCGAATGGTGGAGACGCGAACCGCCACTGCTATTGCGCTCCCCGTATGATTGGACTGGGGACAATCATGCTCTACCTCGTCGCGCTCATCGTGCCGCCACTGGCCGTGCTCTTGGCGGGCCACCCCTGGCAAGCCCTGCTCAACCTGGCCATCTTCCTCGTCACGGTGCCGATCTTGGCAGCCGGCCCGGTGGCACTGGCCGGCAGCACGCTGGCCGTCATCCATGCCCTCGTCGCCGTCCACGGCGAGTATGCTGACTGTCGCATGGCGCGCTGGCACGACCAGCAGCGAGGCGCACCGAGCCGGCCGAGCCGGCCACCCGCCAGGCGGTCGACTAGTCGAGTGCCATGAGCAGCACGGCGAGATTGCGGCCCCAATCCCCTTCTGGCCACTGCGCCAGGTAGGCCTGTTTCACCTCGTCGCGCTCTCGCTCCAACGCCAGCAGTTCCAGCCGGTACTCGCGGGCCAGCTCGTCCCACTCGTCCGGCCGCAAGTGCCAGCGCCGCGCGGTGGCGAGATCGCGCCGCCGCTCCGGGGTTAGGCTTTTCCCGCGGCATCAATGTCCTCGGGAGTCGCGCCATGCAGCGGGCCTAACCCTTCCGAGAGGCCGCGGAGCGCCCAGGCGCCGATGCGTTCCTCGAGCGCAGCGACTTGCTCCTCCGCCGTCTCGCCGGGGACGGAGACGCCGCCCTTCACCAGACAGCGCACCACGACACGATAGGCGTACTGCTGTGTCGCGTCCTCACGCGCCGTCTTGTAGCCCTCATCGTCGTAATTTGGCACCATCTGCGGCCGGCCGCCCTTGGTGGTAGTCGCCGTCGCCAGCAGTATCTGCGGTGGCGTTGGCCACTTGATCGCCCGACGTTCCGCGGCTAACTCTGCCGGCGTCAGGGAGCGCACCGGCACCAGGAGACACGCACCATCCGGGCGGCGCAGCTCGATCTCGGTCTCGATGACCTCTAGATCCGCCAGGGAGCCGACACGAATGCGTACCGGCTCGGATTGATTGGTCTTAGTACTCACACTCTCTCCTCTGCTTGACTGTTTGCGTGCTGCAGTGATTTCCCCGGGCTAACCCCAGAGCGCCGACAACTCGGCGAATTGCATGCTCACCTGTGCCTCCCAGATCCCGCCCTCCTGGCCGACCAGCCGGCAGCCATTGAACCGGCCGGAGACACAGCGCACCGCCGCGGAATAGAGTCCGCCACCGTCGGTGTTCTGCACGGTCTGAAAATGCGCGTTCACGGCGGTCCCACTCTTGTACACCGCGAAGAACCCGACCGTGAGCCCGGTGAAGTGGGCGCGGAAGCTGAGTCCCACCGGTTGATCCTTCAAGGCGTAGGTCACCCGCGAGCGCATCAAGGCGCTGACCGGGGAAAGGTGCCGTTCCCACTCCTGCTGGTCATCGACCTCAACTGACTGCACGAAGGCCAGCGGCGCACCGGTGTTGCCGGTATTCGTATCCGTGTAGACATGCAGCTGACCTTCCGGCCAGGAAAACACCTCGCCCATATGTTGATGCGCCGAATGCAGAGATCCCGGGAGTTATGCCGCGGGGCATAACATCAGGAGGCCGCTTACCCCAAGATGCCCGAGCCGGTCATCCACGTCGCCGACCAGCACTCCGCCCGGAAGCGGATCATCGTCGGATCGCCCTCGTCTACCGACCGGCCGCGTTCGATAGCGTGATGGAACTGGCAATACAGACCACTTCCGGCCGAGATGGAGTGCTCTGGCGTCTGCATCCGGTACTCCAGATGGAACGCCGGGATCGACTTGCCGGCCGCCGTGGAGCTGATCGCGAAGAGCGAGGCCGTGTTCACGGCCGCCATGCGGAACTCGACCGTGTAGGGGCCGCCATCATTGATGCGCTTGGCGTGGTCGAGCACGCCGCGGTTCCGGACCCATGTGTACTCGGGCGGGACAAAATCCAGCCGCGCTTCCTCGCAGAACGCGAGCAGCGCGGTCAGCGTGGCCGACGCCGTGGCAAACGCCCCACCGGCAGCCGTGGCATTGACGCCTGACGCGACGTAGGCAATACGCAACTGCCCCTCGGCAGCGACCCTGGTTTCAACGGTGGCCATCTTGGTTGCGACTCCTGTGTGTCTGCTGGTCTGTGTGCCCTGTGAGACACTGAAACACAAGCAACCGCTTCGTCCGGCGGCTCAATGGCCGCGCCAGGACGAAGCGGTTGCTTCGTGCGATGCAATTCGGTGTGTGGGGTTAGCTTCCGCTACCTATCATAGCATGCGCTCAGCCAACAGTCTCCATCGACTCCCAGGAGAGCAGCAACCGCCTTCGCATGAAGGCCGGGTTCGGGTCTGGCGGCACCGCGACCTCACGAAGATCGGTGAACCGGATCAGGCCGGCCGTGGTGAAGGGCGAAGCCGTCGCGCTGTTGAAATCGAGTAATGGCGTCGTACGGGTCCCCGAGGTAGCGAGGTAGGCCACCATGTCGCGCAGGTCGCGGAGCTGGGACGGCCAGCTGACGTTGAGCGCACCCGAGGTGGTACCGGTCAGTGTGTAGCGCGTGTGCCAGCAATCAATCTCGCTGAGATGGCGCTTGTATTCGCCGACGCTCCCGGAGGGAGAGACTATGCGCTGCATCGCCTGGCCGCCGACTTTGGGAGTCGTCTCGAGGTGGGTGATCGTGAAACACGGCGGTAGCAGGGGCACGTCGGCGTAGTCGAGGCGTAGATGCGCGCTTTCCTCGGGAGTCGTCGTCCACGTCGTGAACCACGAGGCCGTCTGGGCAGACAGGTTAATCCACCAGAAGCGGTCAAAGGACGCAAGTGTCGTGTACTGGCCGCGGCTCCAAACTGGCATGATCGTTACCTCCCCACCGCCGCCTGTTCGATCAGCGCGGCAATGCCGGCCTCGAGCGCGCGTTCGCCTTCCAGCCACACACTCTCGACCGTGCCAGATGGCATCTGGCGGCTGTGGCCGGCGGCCAGCGCCTCGGCATAACTGACGTTCGTGCCGATCTCGACGCTGCTGTCGTCCTCAGTCCAGTACGCATCGTCGGCCGAGGCCTCGGCATTGGGTTGCACGAGGTCTCCCGGGGTGTAGTGGCCGATGCTGGCCCGATAGCGGCCGGTCAGCACCGGCGCTCTCGTCTTCCAGTTGCGCTCCACATCGAACGCGACCTTCTGCAGCACTTGCCTGGCGCGACGCTTCAAGCTGCGACCCGAACCATCGAGGTCACGAGCCAATGCATCAAGCTGGCTGGTATTGATATGGGCCCGTGGCATTGTTCGTGTTCCACCAAGAGAAGTCTAGCGAATCATTGGTCACCGCCGGCGAGCGGCAGCTTTCGCAGCGTGAAACGGAACTCATAGATCACATTGCGCTGCCGGTGGGCAAGTCGCTCCACTTCCTCAGAGGGAAGCCCCACGAAGGCGGTATCGATGGAAAATTGGACTTCCACGATCTGCCAGTGGAAGTAGCTCCCCAGGTGGTAGTCAAACGTCGGGCTCTGCTGCTGGCAGAGATAGCTGATCGTGGTCGGGACCAGATAGCGGGTGTGTTGCGGGTCTTGATCGGCGCCGTCGCTCCCGGCATGCGGGACGACGACCAGGATCGTGCCGCCCGGCTTGAGGACACGCCAGCATTCGGCAAAGAAGGCGTAGAAGCCATCGAGGTCCTGATAGCGTTTCCACGTTTCGGCGGAACACCAGCCTGAGTATCGCGGCTGGTGTGGAATGTGCTCGACCACGTGCGAGCAGAAGAGATGGTCGAAATACTCGTCAGGCAGCGGCCAGGGATACTGAAAGAGATCGAGCTGCTGCTCGACGCCGGGCAGCGGCAGCCGATCGATATTCAGCCAATCGACGTGCGGCTCCGCCTCGCGCATCTCCGGCGTGGGGAAGATTACCTTGCCGCAGCCGAGATTGCCGTGCAGGTAGCGCTCACGAGGTAGCGGCGTCTCAATGACAGGAGATACGGCAGTCTCGGCGAGCTGTGCTTCTGTCTCAATCACGTTCATCACGACTCCGTTTTGAGTGGTATGTCATCTAGCGGTGGCGCCGCGACCTTGCGCAGCGTAAACCTCCAGTAGTGCACCGTCGACCAATGGCGGCGGGCCTGAGCAATCGCCTCTTGCTCGCGTCCTCGCCAGTCGGGGGTGAGAAAGAAGGTGAAATCCCCGACGACCTCGAAGAGGAAGGGTAGCCGGTAATCCTGCTGCGTCTGTGGGCTGCACAAGTAGCTGAGCGTCTGGGGGCTAATGAAGCGCCGGTGCGTTGGATCGCTGATCGTCTCAAACGACGTCGGGTAGGGCACTTCATGGGTGGTCAGGCCGCTCGGTTTGAGGCAGCGCCAGATCTCCGCGAAGACGGCGAAGAAGCCATCCAGCGAGCGGAGCTGATCGGTCCATTGCTGGCGGTGCAGACACGTTTCAAAGGCGAGCCGCGCCGCATCGGTACGAGCCTTGCTCGTATACTCCCACTCGGCGACAGCCAGAGCCTGCCGCAGGACCGCGGCTCGACGGTGCATCGCCTCCCTGGACTCAAAGCCCGCCTCATGCCCGATATGCTCAAGGAAATGGCGGCTCCTGATCTCGTCAAAGCTGCTGTCATCCCACCACGACCAGGGGAGCGTCATGAGATCGATCACCTGGTCGACGCCGGGCAGCGGCAGCCGGTCGACGTTGGTCCAATGCTCATCGGCGGTGCTGCCGATGGGATGGCGGCCACACCCAAGGTTGAGTAGGCGGCGAGTCACGACTCGGGCACCTTCTGACCATGAGCGTGGGCGAACTCATCTACGCGCTTCTGGTCGGGTGACCAGTGATAGATTTTCGCCTGTGCATACTGTGCCGATAGCCCGTTGACCAATCTGAGCCCTTGCGCCACCCGTGCGGCATCCTCTCGACGGAACTGGACGATAGCTGCTACATCCAGCCATTCTCCGTTGACCGCCACAACGTACACGTTGCGCGAGTAGGGGGTTAGGTCTACGTGCTGGTAATGATTTTCCAGGAGCGGCGCCCACGACTTGCCAATCGGTTGGCCATTCAGCCCTGTGATGGAGTTGCTCACCGGTGTGTCCCTCTCATTGTTTCGGCCCACACAAACGGCGCATACTCGCCGCCGGCCGCGACGCCCTCGCGCACGCATAAAGGATACGTCTCGTCTATCGGCACGCGGCGGTACATGTCGCCGCGGACGAACGGGTCAAGTCCCCGATCGATGCATTGTCGCAGGTGCTCGGCGGTATTCAACGGCGCGACGTTGTACTGCGAGTGTCCATAGGCAGCGAGCTTGCGCTGGATGCGCGCTATCCCATCAGGCGCCGCACCGGACAGGTACGAGAAATGCCAGCCGGCATCGGTGAGTCGCAAGCCGTCAGCGGAGAGCCGTAGGGTGTAGAGGCTCCCGTTCCAGGTAGTGTGTACGTCTCTCGCAAACGCCATCCGCGTCCCCCACCAGACGCCGGCGCTCGACTGGCAGTTGAGCCAGTAGTAGTGCAGGGGCATGCCGAAGAGGACGGCTCGTGCAGCGCCCGTCTGCGCCGTTTCCCGGAGATAGGCCACTGCTTCCCGGACCCGCGCGGCCCGGGGGATCTCATCGGCGGCAGAGATCATGACCAGGTCACTGGCGATGATCTCCCACCGGAGGAGGGGCCCGTCATACATTCCATAGTCAAACTGCTGGCGCTCCAGGGCGAAGGGTTCCATCGCCGCCAACGGGGCGGGCACCCTGATCACCTGGAGCCGTTCCGCTCCCTGGCCCGGCTCTTCGCCGCGCAGATAGCGCGCGAGATGCTGATAGTTCCGTAGGCGCTTGCCGGCTAGGGCGATCTTCCGTGCACCGCCCTGAAACGTGACGGGACTCTCGATAGCGACGTGGTAATCCACCTGGTGGGCTAGCTCATGGAGGCGAATGGTCAGGCACTCAAACTCGTCTAGGAAGGGGAAGAGATCTATCACTCCCATCCGACACTCCGCAGTGCGTCCTCAAGGACTCCCACGGCATTGGCACGGATACTGGATTCGGTGAGTCGCAGAACCGTGAAACCCTTTCTGCCGTTCCAAGTGCCACGCCGCCGGATGTTACAAGCATCGCGGCGGCAAATTTGCCCCTTCATTATAGTCGCTTCCGGGTAGCACGCACTCCTAGACCCCAAACGCTCGCCGGTACTGCGCGGCCGTCTCCCGACCATCGAACCGTTCACAAACATGCTCTCGATTGCGGGCGCCCAGTGTTCGCCGTAGTGACCCATGCTCAATCAACGCCACCAGCCGATCCCGCAAGCCCACCCAGTCGCGCGCCGGCACGGTCCAATGCGCTTTGAGCTCCGGCGGGATCATCTCGCGGAACGCCCCCACGTCGGTCGTGAGCACCGGTAATCCGCAGCTCATTGCCTCTACCACCGACAGTCCCCATTGTTCGAGCCAACCGCTCGTCGGCCAAGTGGGATAGATAAATATGTCGAGCATGGCGTAGAAGCCGGGCATCTCGTGGTGAGGAATAGCCGGGTACGTGCCCAGGGCAATCCCGTCGATGGAGTCGGTCGTCAGCGTAAAGCCGCCGGCGAGCAACAGGCGCGTTCGCTCGCGCAGCTCGCGTGGCAGCGCACGCAACGCCGCCATGATATCGTTGAGTCCCTTCTCGGGGACTGGGCGGCCGGCAAAGCCGATCGTCACGCGATCGTCGGCTTCGCCGAACCGGATACCTTCCGGCTTGAAGCGTTCCGTGTCTACGCTGGCGTGACAGAGGTGGATGCGCTCGTGTCCTACGCCGTAGAGCCGCAGCAGCTCGCAGGCCATGGAGGAGCGGGCGATGAAGCCGGCGGCACCGTGGAGAATGACTGGCGTGTGCTCGCTGACATCAATCCATGGGAGGTTCTGCCAGACGAGAGGGAACACCCGAGCCTTGGCGCGAGGGGCTATGTCGCATAGGGTGCGCGTCCAGTCATAGCCGAGCTCGGCAGGTTCCACTACATCCATTTGCGGTGGCTCGTTAAATCCATCAAAAAACACTTGCTGGAGTAAGTCATACCGACGATTGATGACGCCAGGCGCCTCTTGTTCACTGAGTGGTGGCTTGCGGCAGTACGACACGTACCAACCGTTCTGCCGAGCCACGGCGGCGTACGTCATCGCATCGCCGCCGCCGCCGTAGCCGTCTCGTACCACCGCTACTCGTAGAGCTTGGCTCATCATATCCTCGGATCTCCCGGTACGGGCGGCGTCACCGGCACCTGGGGGCCGTTCACTCCTGATGCGCCGCCCATCGCCAATTGCAGGAACGAGTTTACGCCGGCGATGATCCAGGCCGGCGCCGCTAGGTAACTCACATAGCGGATCTCGCCACCGCACGCGGTATCGACATGCACGAAGAGGAATGGATCACCACGAGAGAGGGCCGCCCGAACGGTAGCGGCTAGGGTGAGATGATCTGTCTGGTTCTCTGTCTGGTTCTCTAACTGATTCATGGCTGACACAATCCGTAGGTCCCGGCCATCTGCTGCCGCCACTCCAGCGGAAGTGGTACCCAGTCTCGCGCTGCCCGGACGATCTCTTGCCGCCACTCGGGCACGGCCACCCGGGTAGCGAGGGCACTGGCCGCCGGATGGAGCGCGGCGACGGCGGCCACGGAACGGATGCCGCCATCAAAAAGCTGAATGGCCAGGTCCGCGCGCACGAGACCGCGGCCAACGTGCGGCCGCGTCTGTTGCCACCAGACGAACAATTCCAGGCTATCGACGGTATCCGCGGCAGAGAGTTCGTAGGGATCGCAAGGCAAGCTCATCTAAATCGCGGGCGGAAACCCCGTGTCTTCAGACCGGGGAGGAAGCCCGCCTCCTTTCCTGGCAATAGATGGCCCATGTGCTGTATACTTTCTTCGTGGAGTACGAGACGACGGCACACGCGGTCCATTTGCTGGTCTACCACCTGATCTGGTGCCCGAAGTACCGTCGCCCGGTGCTGGATGGCCCGATCGCCGCTCGTCTGCGGGAGCTGGTCTCGACGGTAGCCGATGAGCACGGCTGGACTGTCGTGGAGGCAGCCATCCAACCTGACCACGTGCATCTGTTTCTGCGTTGCCGGTCCACGGATGCACCGCACCTGGTGGTACGTGCGCTCAAGGGTCGTACCAGTCATGCGCTCCGGCAGGAGTTCCCTGCGCTCAAGCGGCGCTTGCCGACACTCTGGACGAGGAGCTACTTCTGCGCGAGTGCCGGGAATGTGAGCGCTGCCACGATCCAGCGCTACATCGAGGCCCAGAAGGGTGTCTGAGTAGTGATGCCCGTCTTGACGGCGACCATCAAGCTCAAGCTCCACCCCACGCTGGAAGAGGCGGCGGCCTTTACGGCCACCCGTGAGGCCTTTACGGCCTGTTTCAACCATGTTTGCGCCTACGGCTGGCAAGAGGGTGAGTGCAACGGGACCGCCCTGCACCGGGCCACCTATGTGCCACTGCGGGCCGAGTACCCGACGCTGCCGAGTCAGTTGGTGTGTGCGGCGCGCGTCAAGGCCACCGAAGCGCTCAAGGCGGTGCATGCCCGCCAGCAGCAGGGGCGCAACATGACCTGCCCGCAGTCCGATGGCATCGCCATCCGCTACGACGCCCGCAGCAGCTGGGTCCGACTTGGGCCGGGTGAAGCCAGCGTGACCACCGTGGTGGGTCGTATCCGGTTGCCATTCCGTTTGTGCGACCACTATCAGCGGTACCAAGACTGGCAGGTCCGCAGCAGTGACCTGTGCCAGGATCGGCGCGGTCGGTGGTTCCTGCATGTTGTGGTGCAGCAGACCATCGAGGCGCCTCTCCCAAACGGCGAGGTGATTGGCATCGATCTGGGCATCCGGCGTATCGCCGTCACGAGCGACGGCCGGAACGCCACCTTCTACAGCAGTGGACACCTGACCGACCGGGTACGCCGCTACCAACGGCTGCGCCGGTCTCTCCAGGCCAAAGGCACCAGGAGCGCGAAACGCCATCTGCGGCAGCTTGGACGTGACTGGCAACGGTTTACGGCCTCGGTCAACCACGTGATCGCGCGGCGCATCGTGGACGCCGCTTCTCCAGGCACTGTGTTCGGTATCGAGGATTTGAACGGCATCCGTGATCGCTGCAAGCACCGCAAAGGCGAACAGCGGGGACGGTTCCACCGCTGGAGCTTTGCCCAGTTGCAAGGCTTCCTGCGGTACAAAGCAGCGGCGGCGGGGCAGCACGTCGTCACGGTTGACCCGCGCTACACGTCCCAGACGTGTCTGCGCTGCGGCCACGTGGCCCGCGGGAACCGGCGGACGCAATCGTTGTTTGTCTGCCAGGTCTGCCATTTCAGTCTCAATGCCGATCTCAGTGCCGCGCGGACTCTTCGCCGGCGAGCCATCGACTCGTTGGTGGCGCCGTTGTCAGGCGGCGTATCGTGTCAGGACGATGGTTCGGTGTTCGCATCGAATGGTCGTCTTAGGCGCAAGCTCCCGGCTTCAGCCGGGGGTTCCTGACCGTGAATGGTCCTCTTTGGCGGAACTCTGCGGATAGCACTGCGCCCAACCACGGACGCTGTAGTAGGACGAACGGTCACCCAGTAACGGAGCCTTGTTGGGCTCGTAAAGGGATACGCCACTGACTTCGCGAGCGACAGCCGGCCAATCAAGGGTACAGGCACAGGTCGACCGGAATGGTGGCGGCACCGTACCGCGATAGCTCGCCGGCCCCCAGATGGACGCCCCACAGCGCATCCATTGGCCGCTGGGGGAGGGCTTGGGACACAGGGCATACAGCGCCTCACCGGGTTGGGCATGGGTCAGACAGTCACAGGTATAGACCCAACCGGCCGGGGCTGCACGAGCGTTCCACTCTCGCGGTCGACGGAAATAGGCGATTGCCCCACAGGATGGACATGCACCCCTCGGCTCCAGGACCTCATCGGCATTGGGTGACTCAACACCTACCATCGTCGTTCACCACCAGCTTTCGCAGCGTACATTCACGTCTCTACTGACCTTCCCGGTATCGACCCACGTCTGCCGGAAGCGCCGGGCATTGGCGGCGAACTGCTCGGCCTTGACCCCGCCGGACGTGGCGACCTTGTGCAGAAATCTCGCCGCCGGGCAGTACCACACGCGCCACCCCGCAGACTGTGCCCGGCAGCAGGCGTCCACATCCTCAAAATAGCCGCCCTGATAGGCCACATCATAGCCGCCGATGGCCTCGAACGCCTCACGCCGCCAGCAGTGGACGGCACCGGTAATCCAGGAGACCTCCTGATAACGGTTCGCTTCCGGGTAGTCCTCTCGGTACCCGAGATAGCGATGTGTGGGCTGACACACCTGGTCGTAGATGCCGCCGCAGGATTGGAGCGTGAGCAGTCCTGTCGTCGTAAAGTCCGGGCTTTGCTCGTGCGGAAACAGCAGCTTGGGGCCGGCCAACCCGACCTGCTGCCCGGCTTCGATCCCTCGGTTGAACGTCTCTAAGAGCGGCGCGTACCAATTCCCGAGTGCCAAGATGTCCTGGTTTATGAACAGCAGATAGCGCCCGCGTGCCCGCCGCGCCGCCGCGTTGCAGTTGCCGGCAAAGCCCAGATTGGTCGGGTTGCGCTCGTACCCGACTAAGCCAGGCAGCACGCCGTCGAGCGTATCGATACCGGGGGATGCATCATCCTGGACGAGCAATTCGCAGAACTGCGGCGGCGAAGAGGCGATCAAGCCACGGACGCAACGCACGAGGTCGGCCAGGACGCTGCCGGCGCGGTCACCCTTGGGGATATACGCTGGGATGATCGCGGAGATGGTGGGCGTAGCGGTATCAGTCATGAGGACAGCCACGGCGCTGACATTCTCCCCTCCCAACGGTGCGTTTCACAGATATCGCACCAGAAGCCCTCATACCAGACCTCGGGGTAGGTGAGGCCGCCACGGGCATACTCCGCGTAGTGCCAATGTGGATAGAAATGCAGAAAGAAGCAACGCCAAGCACGCCAGCTCATGACTTAGCTCGTCCCGCTTGATGGCACAAACGTCTCGGACTTCAAGGCTCCCATCCGCTCCATCTGCTCGACTAACGCCTTCAGCGCCGCGCGCGGCGTGCTGCCCGTGGCGTGGTAGAAGCCGCGCATGCCCGGTTTGTCCGCCAGCACGCCGTAGACCGGACTGCGGTGAGGCGGATTCATCGCCCATGAGCGCAGGGCATAGCCCGCCGCCAACAGGCGCTTCTTCAGGCACACATCAATCGGTAAGCGCGTTTCCGGCACGTTCGCGCTCATGCCCCTACTCCTGCCGCCTGCGTCGCCGGCACCAGCGACGTGACGCCTGATACGAGTCCATCTGGGGACAGCCTCAAGGCCGAGTCGGGCGCATCGAGGGCCAACGGCACAACCGCGGCCGGCCCTATCGGCCCTATCGGCCCTGGCACAGCGCCGTGCTGCACGACGCTCGTGATGTACTGCTGCTGTGACGCAGCCCGCCGCTCCAGCACACGGCGGATGCCATCGTCAAGCACGTCGGCGGCGCCGTCCCACGTCTCCCGCTTGACCGCTTCCAGCGCCGTCTCCCGGATCGCCGCCGCCTTGCCCGGATGCCGGTAGGCGTCCACCAGAATGGCGAGGGCATGGTCAAGATCCGGGTCCTTATCGATCGCATTGCCCCAGGTGCCGAACCGACCCGGTTCTTTGGAGTCGCAGAGCAAACCGCGGCCATTCCCACACAGCTCCGTCCCCGAGCACCAGTTTTGCGCGAGGGTCAGGACACCGCACGACTGAGCTTCGGCAATCGGCAGGCCATAGCCTTCGCGGCTGGCGAGCTGCAGGGCGACATCGCACAGCACGTAGCGCTCCCGCAAGCCGCCCAGTCCTGAGCGCTGCAGATCCTCCCGGAAGAGAATAGCCTCTCGGAAGGGCTGGATGCCGCGGTAGGCGGCGATCTGGCGCGCGAGGCTGTCGAGCCGCCAGCCGGCGGGGCTCTGCCGGTCAGTATCGGCGATGAGGACGGCCTCGGGCGCATGCAACGCGCGGAAACGGCCGAAGAGCTCCTCGACTTCGGGCCACTGCTTCCGTCCCTGGTTAGCCATGAATGCGCCGAGGACATACGCATCAGGCTTGATGCCGGCCTGCTGCCGGAGGGCACTGCGTTCCTGAAGCGATGCCGGCCGAAACTCATTCCGATCCACACCGGGGAGCAGCAGCTCTACCGCGCCGCCATAACGATCGCGGCCGCCTTGCAGGCGAAACGTGTTGGTGCCGAAGCGGCTGATCGTGTAGAGCGCATCAAAGCGCGGACAGGCGGCGATCCATTCCTCATCGATCGGTGCACCATCTACCGGCGTAATGCCGATCAGTGCCGTACGGGAGTAGTCAATGCGCGGCAGTTGTGCCGCCGTGAGGAGATAGGGAAAGTCCTGGCAGACGAGGAGGACGTCCCAGGGCCGCCCATTCACTGATGCCTGGGAGAGCTGTTGCAGTTCGCCCCATAGATCGTGCCCTTGGAGTCCCCAGACCTGATAGGGCCAGCCGTAGGGCACATGTTCGGTAAAGATGCCGGCGGCGGCGACGGTATGGCCGCGCAGTTGTAAACGTTTGAGCAGTTCATTGCCGATCCGGCCAAAGCCGTCGGTGGAGACGACATTCCCGAAGAGCAGGACATTCGCCATAGACGCCCAGCGGCCTCCAGCCCGCATCCACAACACGTGCATGGCGGCCTCGTAACCGCCGCCATACGTTCGTAACGAATGCTAGCAGATCACGGCCGTGGCGGTCTCCACCGCGGCGTGTACCGCCGTCAGGCCCCTTGGCGTCGCAGGACGACGCTCAAGAAGCGCTGGCCGTAGAGGTGCTGAGGCCGCGGCTCACTGGCGATCTGCCATTCTGCGCCTTCGATGGCAATATGGTCGCGTGCGGACACATCCCCCGCCGCCTGGGACGGCAAGAGGGCGATCATGTCCCCCTCGAGGAGCCGCCCGCCGGCTTCGGCAATCTCACGCATCGTGGCCGGCCGGAGACTGATGAGCCGTACGCGCCGCTCCTGGACGGTAGGCGTGGCGCGCGTGCCGAGCCAGGGCGTCGCGCTCGCCGTCTCGGCCACGTAGCGGCGGATGGTAGCGGCCGTGCCGGCCGCCTCGGCAATGCCGGCGAGGTCGGCGGCGATCTGTCGAGCTTCAGGCAGCGCGTAGTTCGTCATGAGGTGATCCTAGTAGAGGCCGTCGCGCGGTTGCGACCATTCCGCCCAGCTTTCCAGCCCACCTTCGACGGTCTGCTGCCGTAGTTTTTCGTTGTACTGTTTCCAGAGGGCTTCCAGCGCTCGCGCCGCGTTGGTTGGGTCAACCGAGGGACCCTGCGCCATGCTCCACTTGACGCGCTTCGCGTAGTCGGCCTGGAGCCATTCGATCCCGGCCAGGGCTTGCTCTTCACGTGTGCCGTAATCGGCGGTGATTTGTTCGAGCTCCGCCTCGCTGAATACCGACCAGTGATAGTTGATCAGGGCCGCGCTATTCGCCGAGAGGGCGGTGGCAAAGGCGACGATGCCGTTTTCATAGTCCCACGCCGTGCCGCCGGTCGCACTGAGGACGCCGACGCCGGAAACGATATGGACGGTGGGGGCCGTCCCCGAGTAGATTGGCGCACCGCTCAGGAAAAACCCGGTCGCGGTGCCGTCGCCGTAGACGTAGCTAGCGGTGCGGCGGATGGGATCGGCCAGGGCGCGGCGGAGCCAGGCTGCGGTTGTGATCGCCATACATGCGCGCTCCTAGCTCTTCAGCACGACCGTGAACGGGAAAGCAGATGGTTCTGCCGCAGGGGTGACCATCTTCACCCAGGGCCACACCGCGACCGCGGTAGGCACGCCATAGGCGCGGCTCGCGGTCACCACCTGGATGATTTGGGTGTTGGTCGTGTCGTAGAGATCCAGGAAAGTGGCGCCGCTCGCCGTAGCGACCTGGTAGGTCAGTGCCGTAGCAGAGAGACCCGCGCCGATCACGAGACCAAGCCTTGCGTAGCCACTGATGGGGAACTGCGGCGAGGCGCTGGCCCCACTCGCCAGGGTCACGAGCTGGGACTCGGCCGAGCGCACCATCTGCGCGGTCACCACGCCAACGGCAGTTACTGTCCCCACCTGCGCCGTGACCGTGCCGACGGCGGTCACCGTCCCGACCTGCGCCGTGACCGTCCCATGGGCAGTCACCTGGCCGTGCGCGGTGATTTGACCGCTTACCTGGACATTGAGTTGCGTGGCCGTGAGCTGAACGGCCGTGAAGTCACCGACGCCGACGGCGGTCACGGTGCCGACCTGCGCAGTCAGCGTGCCCTTGACTTCGGCCGTGACGATCCCCACCTGGGCCGTCACCGTCCCGTGAGCCGTGACCTGCCCATGGGCCGTGAGCTGGCCGCTCACCTGCACGTTCAGCTGTGTCGCGGTCAGCTGTACCGCAGTAACGTTCCCGGCGATGCCACCCACTGACCCGCTGACCAGCGCCATACGAAGCGCACTCGCCGCCGTATCGCCCACGGCGGCCAAGGTTCCATCGGCATCCGGCGCAAAGATCTGCACCTGCTGGCTGTTCGGATCAATCACGCCTGCCACCGTCGGAGGTCCTTCCTAAAAGCCGGGCGGGCCGCCCTGCAGACTGACGTTCACGGTCGCCGTGCGGACGCCGCCCGATACCCAGGAAAGCTGCAGGACCATCCAGGGGTAGTACCCGGTGAGCATCGCGCTGCCGGTCGCGCCGGCCGCCATGCTCAGGCTCGTGGCGGAAATCCATGGGCCATTGACCGGATCGCCATGCAGTGGCACCAGCAGATCGGCCGTTGCCTGGTTGCCTGAGCACTGCCATGCAAGCAGCCGGCGGCCCCAGCCGCGGCCATCGGCGGTACCCGGCAGGTAGCCCAGGGAACCGGAACCGGAAACCTGGGCAGTGCCAACCGCAGAGGCGCTACGAGCGAGCCAGGCGAGATCGGCGAACGGCATCTTCTCCAGCCTCTCTCTCAGCTCGCGAGATGGGCGGCCACATGAAGGTGGGCCGTCGTGCCTGCGGCACGGCCGTCGATCCGCGCGACGAGGAACGGCTGTACCAATGCGGTGAGCAGGCCCGTGCGGACACCGGAGGCCGTCGAGACAATGGACGTGATGGCCACCGCCGGCCAGCCGGCCGCGTTGACCACCCCGAGCAACGTGGCGGTCGCGGTGCCGGCGTTACACGCCATCGTCACCAATGCACTGGGCAGGCAGTTGCGCAAGTCCGCCGTCCCGGCAAAGGCATGGCTGCCGAGCCCCTGGACGAGCGCCGTCCCAGTGGCCGAGGCGGACCGAGCCAGAAATACGCCGCCCTCTTCACCATCATGCAAACCAGCGAGTACACCGGGCATGAGCCGTCTTCTCCTTCCCGGGCGATGCCACTGGCTGGCTGCTTCCAGTCAGTCAGTGGCGGTCCCTTACGCCCAGCTTGCGGCCGTCACGCTGTCGCTCAGATACCAGTAGCGATCGTCGTAGAGCCCAACGCCGTACCAGGTGCGCGCCTTGTAGCGCCACACGTCGCGGGTGAACCACCCCTCGTTCGTCGCGTTGGGCAGGTTCTGGTCGACCAGCGTGAGCGGATCGACTTCCTGGTACACGGCGCCTTTGAAGCGGCGCCCGAGCAGCCAGTTGTACAGCCCAATCTGTGGCGTCGAGATGATGTTGGGCACCAGACCGAACAGCGGGTTCTGCTCACCGACGCCGCCGATCCCGCCGCCGGCCTGCGCGCCGTCCTCGCCCGACTGGACCCGCGCCGAACGGAGCAGTTGCGTCGCGGCGAAGACGACGTTCGCGCCGCAGACGAGCACATCCGGCTGAATGCCGAGGAAACGCAGCGAGCGCGCATCGCGCATCGTGGTCAGGGTCGTGTAGGCGACGATCAAGTTCGCGGGGGTGAACGTCGTCGTCCCGGTATTGTTGCCGACGAGGTTATCCGCGCTGGTGCGCGTGTAGTTGCCGGTGGTCGTCATCACACCCCAGAAGGCGTTGTCGATCTCCTCGCGCATCGCCTCGCCACGGTCACCGGCGAGCTGGCTGATCTGGTTCGTTTTGTCGAACCGGATCATTTCCTCCGTGACTTTGAGGATGTAGCCCTTCTTCACGTTGCGCACGGTCTTCGGGGCCAGCCCCGTCACCGTCACCTCAGGGTATTCCTCATCCTCGTCGACTCGCCCCGGCCGGCCCAGCCGCGAGAGCTCCAACCACATCTCGACTTCCTTGTCCGATGGTGCGTTGAGCGCGACCTCCTGATACGTCGTCTGGAAGTTGGCGAAGGCGTTGAAGAGGATCGTTTTGAAGCCGGCCCGCAGAAGATAGGGAAACTCCGTCGTGTGGATCGCCTCGGACAACTTGAGCACGCGCCCAGAGGGCAGGTGGAAGCCGTGGGCATCCAGCAAGGCGGTGACCCGCTGCCGGCCGGCGGCCGGGGCGCCATGGACATACCCCCGGACGTCCTCATTGATCGCCTGCCACTCCGCGGCGCTGCGATAGCCACGCCGTACCGTCTCGGGGAGCGCGATGCTGCCCTGGTACTGGTACTGGTACTGGCCGGCGCCCGGCCCAAACTGCGGCGGGCCAATCTGCACGGCGCCGGCGGCAGGGCCATCAGCCGGTGGGGCCGGCGGCGGGACGCCGGCGGCGGCCGCGATCGCGGCGTTGGGGGCCGGGATGGTGCCGTTATACACGAGCGGGGAGATCCGCTCGATGAAGTTGCGGATCTCGCCCCAGTGTTCCTGCGTCAGATAGGGAATGCGGCCCGTTTCCTGGGGAGCCGTTACCGTTACGTCAGGCATTGTCGTTTTCCTTTTGACTTTCCCCTGGTTACCGGTCCACGATCGGTGCGGCGAGCGTCAGCGGGTGGAGCAGGACGATGTCCCACTGCCCAGTCGCCGCATTGGTCACGACGCGCATGATCTGGCCGACCGCACTGGTCGGGTCAACGCTGTAGGTGAAGCTGGTGAAAATGCCAGAGGCGGTCTGTCCACCAGAGACAGAGACCTCCTGCGCGCTGTTGGCACTGAGCAGACCGCCCAGCGTGGCGGTCGCGCTCCACAGGGCACCCTGGCCCGTGCGGCCAGTCTGCCCGACCACACCGGAACCGGTTTGCACGGGGAAGACGTACGCGCCGGCCGAGAAGTTGGCCGTCACGGCCGACACCCGGAAGATGCCGCGCCGCCCGACCGGCATTTTGCCGTTGGCCGACGCCGAGCCGAAGGCGTCCCACATCGGGTTCTGGGCCAGGGCAATGCCGATGCCCGAATGCGGGAAATAGGCCGCCGCCGGCGTGCCGGTGGCCACCGCGATCACGCTCTTGCCGCTAAAGGCCAGGTAGTCACCACGCATCGCCGTGTTGTTCGTGGACAGCATGTCCACGTAGACGATGGCATCGTCTCCCTGGCGAGGGTCGCCAATTGCTCCAGGCATTGCTCTTACTCCGATACTCCGTGTACTGGCTCACCGCGCCTAGGCGGCACCATTGACTGTGTGACGAAGCCGCGCGGCCTCATCGCGACGGGCTTTCCATTCGAGGAAGTTCTCCCCGTCCTCGACGGGGGGCAGATCGTAGACCACGCGCTGCGCCGGCTGGCTCGGGGCCACTGGCCCGCCACCCTGTACGAGGATGGGGGCAGTCGCCGTGTGCGCCGCGAGCAGTGCCGACTGCGCCGCCAGGAAGGCCGGCCAGTGCGTCTCGTCGGCCACCGCTGTAAGGAGCTGGCCGAGCACCTGGCCTCGATAGGCGTAGGGAATGCGCGCCGCTTCGACGGCGTGCGCCGCCCGCGCGCCGCGCTCATAAAGCGCCACCTGGGCCTGCACGGCGTCGAGCGCCTGCGCCTGCGTCACGGCTGCTTCCTGTGCCGCCGTCACTGCCGCTTGCGCGTCGGCGAGCGCCGTCTGCACTTCAGCGAGTTGGGTCGCGGCCTCGGCCAACTGCTCGTCACGCCTTACGGTCTGCACCTCGCGCCGCAGACGCGCGACGAACTCCGGTCGAGCCTCGCGCCACTCGTCAAAGTCCAGGGCGGCCAACAGCCGCTGCATCAATTCGTCCCCATTGCTGGCGGCGAGCGCCTCGAAACGGCCGCCGGCCGCCGGCCGGGTCACGATGTCTACGCTATCGAAATCGATGAGCTCGGCGACGATCGGGCCCTCGCGCCCTTCGGCCTCACCTTTCTCGGTGCGGCCGATGCCGTTGATCGATAGGCCCATGAGCGGCTGGCCACTGGCGATGCTCTCTTCCGCCCAGGCCATGACATGCTCTTTGCGATCAGCAGCGCCCACCAGCTTGAGCTGGCCCTTGAGCGAACCGTCGTCCGCCGCAGAGACGTTGCGGTAGACACCCACCTGATCCATGATCGAGCGCTCGGGCCGGTCGCCCTTGAGCGGATGGTCGGCAAAGGCGCGGAGCCCCTCGAGCTTGGGCAAGGCCGCCGCCAGGGCTTCCCGCGGGTAGTAGCGGCCATTGAGCGACCAGCCGGGCCGGATCAGGGTCACGTCGAGCACGCCCTCAGCGCGGTTAGCAGCCTCGACCGTCACCTGCTCCAGCAGCACGCTGGTCTTCCGCCGAGGCATCGCTGCCGGTTCCCCGGCTTGCCCGGCGATGGCTTCTTTCTTGCTCGCGTCACCGCTGCCATCGCCGGCGAGCATGGCCTTCATATCGGTCAGGCTCATCTTGTGTTTCTTCGCCATGGCCGCCATGGCGTCATCATGGGAGAGGCCCTTGGCCATCATGGCGGCCATCTCAGCGCGCATACTGGCCGCGGATGGCGGCTTACCGCCCATCTCGCCCTGGCCATGCTCAGCCTCGTCGCTCGGTTCCAGCTCCGCTTGGCTTGCGCCCTCACCCTGGTGCTTGAAGAACTGAATCTCGCGTTCTCGCGCCTGCGCCGCCGCCTCGCTGTCGAAGCTGCCCAGCTGCTTCTTGCCATCGTGGCTGTAGAGGACGTACTTTCCGTCTTCTTTGCGGATCATCTCGGTTCGCTTGCTTGGTTCTGGCGGTTCTGGCGGTTCTGGCGGTTCCGGTCGGGAAAGTCGGGAAACACAAAAAAGCGCCGTCCTCGGCGACCAGGGGTCGCGCAAGAAGACGGCGCTCTATGGCGCTCAGCTATTCGGTTGAGGTGGACTGGGCTACTTCCTTACTTCGCTTCAATGGGGCCACGGCTTTTCAGCCGTGGAAACACCAGAAGAGCAAAGCACCTGGAAACTATCCTACAGCAGACTCGCGCGTGCTGTCAAGTCGGTGCGAGCGAAGAGGCTCTCGCCGGCCGATCAGGTCAAGCCGGCACGCTCCAAAATGGCCTCAATACGGTTAATGCGGGTGTGGTCATACATCTGCACGGAAAACAAGAAGGCAAGCACTTTGGCCTGCGCGTCATGGGCGGTCAGCTCATCCGGGTCAAGCAGTGCCAGATCAGTACCTGTGGCGATCATCAGCCCTTTGCCAATGCGGCGCTGCGCCATTCTCTGCTGCGCCTTCGTCAGACGAACATGCTCACGAGGGTGGACGACACGATAGCCGACCCCCTCTTCGACCTCCAACCAGCGATGCCGTAGATCACCCATCTCGCGACAGGCGCGATACAGCGGAGAACGTGACCGTTTGAATGGCCGCCCCAACGTCTCGTCAAGCTGGCTATAGGTAATCACGTCGCCTATAGCCACATTCGTCAGCAGGTCGTCGTAGATCCGTCGCCATTCCGGGACATTGACGACGGTCGGTAGCGGAGTGTGTTCGATGATGTCCATCCTCTCAATCCTCTTGTTGCTCTCCAGTGGTCGACGCCCCGCGGCGAAAGCCGCGAGATGTGGTCATCTAAATCGCGGGCGGAAACCCCGTGTCTTCAGACCGGGGAGGAAGCCCGCCTCCTTTCCTGGAATTGGTACAATCTCCATGAGCGCAAAGGCACTGCGGCGTGTCACCGCAGCAACGGTTTCGCGCCTTAACAATTCAGGTTGCAGGTTCCGCCGCGCAGCCATACGGCGGGTAAAACGTGAAGTGCCAGGGCTTCGGCCCTGTGACACGCAGCATGGGCTACACGCCTGTGCTGCGGGGCGTGTTGTCGAGCGCCCCAACGTCTCGGAATTGCGGAGTGCTGTTCGCATCGCTCGTTGCTTTCAGGGACAAGCTTCCGGCTTCAGCCGGAAGTACTTGACAAGATATTCCCTGCCTTGCCCGGCCCTGCCTTGCCCTGCCTTGCCCGGCCCCGCCTGGCCCAGCCCAGCCCTGCCGTGCCCTGCCCCGCCCCGCCTGGCCCCGCCTGGCCCCGCCTGGCCACGCCTGGCCCTGCCGTGGACTTCGTGGCCCGTAGAGAGGCGACCAGCCATCCCTACAGAAGGGAGCCTCGCCCTGCCCTGCCGTGCCACGCCACGCCACGCCCCGCCGTGCCCAGCCTGGCCCTGCCATGCCCAGCCCGGCCCTGCCCAGCCGTGTTACTCGGCGGTCTGGTGCTTGTGGTCGTCGGCGGCAATCTCAGCGGTAAACCGGCCGTAGCCCAGCTTGCGTGCGTCGCCGAGCCCTTCCATCCGTCCAGCGCTCTGCACAATACGAGTCAGCATATCGAGATTCATCACATCCTCTAGAAGCTCTGCCTCAACCGTCAGGCGCCACTGACGGAAGCAAGGCCGCACGCGAATGACCTTGCCGCGCTGGATGCCGACGAGCCGCCGATCGTGGTAGAGCGGTTTCGCCCAGAGCTCGACTGGCTTGCGCGGGCCATCATACTGGAGCGCTACTCGATCGGTGGTGACCGCAAACGCGCGCACGACATTGGTTCCCTGGCGCACCACCTTGGCAGCGTTCTCGAAGCAGCGCACCAGGTTTGCCGTGGGAATGTACGGCCCTAGCGCGGGATCGTGATAGAGCCCGCCCATAAATTCCAGCCGCTCGATCTCCACATCGTCGGCCTCCGTCCGGTTCGTTTTCTTCGCGGTAATCTCCGCAATGGCCTTGGTCAGCTCATCCGCTTTGTCCGCGAGGCGGACGTTGTGCATCAAGAGCGTCGTCGTCCCGGTGAGTTCAATCAGCACACGCATGGTGTGTCGTCTTTCCTTTCGTGCCTTGCCGTGTCGTGTGTCCTTGCCTTGCCGTGCCTGGCCCCGCCTTGCCGTGCCTGGCCGCGCCTCGCCCGGCCTCGCCGCGCCATGGCATCTTGGGTTGTGCACCAAGCTACGTTCTTCTACTACTACAACGTACACGTTTCGCGCACGTCTCGTTACGCAGTAAAATCGTGACACGCAGAGAAGGTGACAGCGCGCAGGCGCTCTAGAGGCGAGAGGCAAGAGGCCGTCGTTACCGCGCCGCCCTGCTCAGCATCCTCACGCGCCCAGCCTGGCCATTGAGCGAGCTGAGCGACGGGCCGCCCTCGTAGGCCGACACACTCGCCGAGACGCCGGCATCAGAGACGTAGAGCACCGTGAGCTGGCGGCAATGGGAACGCCGGCAGCAGAGGTCGATCTGGGCCGACACGCCGGCGCCCAGAGGGCCATAGACCCGTAGGTAGCCGTACGGCGTGTGGCACATCTGGCAGCGATACTCCCAGATGTGGGCCGTGTGCGCCTGCGGATGCGGCACTGTCCCCGCATGGCGGGCGCTCTCGCTCAGGCTCAATGCTGACGCGACCACCGCCTGCGCACTGGGCGAGATGGCAGGCAGCAGAGCGGGCGGACGGAAGCCGAGCCAGCCGGGCGGTGTGGTCATCGGTGGTTAATCCTCTTCCTCTTCCGCTTCCACTGGTGGACCGGCAGCGAACCGCTGGATCGACAGCGCAAGGGCATGACACGCCTCGGGAAGCGTGCGGCCGCCGGCATTGATGCACTCGCGCCGGTCCCACCACCACGAGTCGTAATCGTCTGGCATATCCGGACCCGCGGCGGCGCCATCACTGACATGCCTGATCAGACGGAACTCGCAGCGATCGCGGTAGTACGTGCCGGTGCCCCGATCCTTCAGGCGCAGCTCCCACCCAGCCGCCTCGGCATCGGCACACAACGCAGTGAGATCACCTGCGCGCGCCGCGGCCGAGAGCTCAGGCAGCCGGTTGCGCGGTGGTTCCGTCCTCTTGAGTCTTGCCATCTTTTTCACCTGTCTTCGTCGTCGTCTTTCCCGTTCGCTCCAGCCTCTTGCCGCGCTGCTGACGCAAGCCGCCGTCCTCGTCGTCAGGGATACCATGTTCCGCCGCCCATTGCTTGTAGGTCTTGCGCGGCTTTGGCTCGAATTGTTCGAGGCCAGTGAGGCCCAGCTCGGCAAACGATTTGGACACTGGCAGCCAGGCGCAACGACAATTGTGTACCACTATTCCGTTGCAGATGTATAATGAGTACATACCATCCTGGAGGTCGTAAACATGTCCGTGACACGCTATCCGCCTGATGGCAACGATTGGATCGAGTGTTATCGCGCTGGCGCATCGTTGGCGAAACTGGCGAAGCAATACCGAGCCGCTGCTGAAACCGTGCGATGGTGGCTGATCGAGGCGGGCGAGCCCATCCGTGATCGAGTTGAGTCGTCGCGCAGTGCCATGCGCACTTTGCGCCGCCGGTTGCCCCTCGAAGACAGCCTGGTGCGGCTGTACCACCAAGGCGTGTCGATCAAGCGCCTGGGCGAACTGAACGGGATCGATCGCAGCGCGATCACCCGGCGACTGCGTGATGCTGGCGTTCCCATCCGCGGACGCAGCGAGAGCATGTACATCCGCATGGCCCAGACTACTGCCAAGGATCGGCAATGGTTGACCGCCGCCGCCAATGCGGTCCAGCGTGGCGTGCCAAAGACCTGGGATGATCTCTGTACGAAGGCCATTGGCCGGCAACAGAGGCTCTCCCATGTCGCACCCGCTGAGCAAATGCTGGCGAAGTGGCTTCGCCAGCGCGGCGCGCCAATCACGCCCCAACTCGCCATCGGCCCGTACAACGTGGATATTGGCATCCATGAACCGCCCATCGCCGTGGAAATCTTCGGCGGCGGCTTTCATGGAAGCGGCAAGCACGCCATCCGCATGCATAAGCGCACCAAATACCTCCTCAATCAGGGATGGACGCTCATCATCGTGTGGGTAGACGGTCGCGCCGATCCGCTCACCGAGGCCGTAGCTGACTACGTGGTCGCCCTCGCACAACAACCCAGCAGCGACCCATCCATTCGGAGTCGCTACCGGGTGATTGGGGGTAACGCGCAACCGGCGACCGTGCGCAGTACACACTTCAATGACGACGCCTTCATAGAGGCTCTTGGTCGCCGCGACTAGGCTGGGCACCGCTACCCACTGCCCGGGCAGCACACAGCGAGCATGCAATGGGATCGTCGGCGCCGCCGGATCATCGATCGCCCAGCTCTTGCCGTCCAGGGCGCGACACCGAGATTCGGTGATACGGTCGTTCGTCGCCTGCCATTCTTTCTCGGCGACGACATCGGCATTCGCCGCCATCACGGCCTCGGCGCCGGTCGCACTGGCCCGGATCAACTCTGTCCTGACCAGCAGCTCCGCGTGTTTCCGTGGGGTCATCCCACGGCGTACGGGCTTGACGTTCAGTGCATCGGCCGCCGCCTGCCGCCGGGCAGCGACCGGCCCCTCGCCGACCGTGACGCCGAGCAGCCGCAGCAGCCGTGAGGTCGCCTGCGAGACGCTCTCCCCTTCGAGCTGCGAAAGGGCAATCGTGCGCCGCAGCGACAGCAGCAGCGCGGGCCGTTGCTCGGCGTACCGCTCGAGGTAGGTCATACCCTGGTACGGGTGCAGCACGGCCGCCATGACGGCTTGATGCGGCAGGACGGGTGCCGTGACGCCGAGCTGAAGGGGCAGTTGCTGATCGAGCGTCCAGGAAGTGCCGTAGTAGCTCTGGCGGTAGGCCTCCATCGTCGCTCGCAGGGTCTCGTCGCCGGCTGCCTGCACCATCCGCTGCATGGCGACATCCACCTGCTGCATGAGGGCCTGGAGACGTGCTGCCTGCTGCTGCGCCGAGAGGGGTACACGGCCGGCGGCGAGCGCCTGCGTCCAGGTGTGCTCACCACCATAGTCCTCGATAATCCGCCGCCACTGCTCAGCCAGCTCACGCCCGCCCTCGGCATAGTACGCGCTCACTCGCCGTAGCGTCTCGGCGACCTGCCCGTTAATCCGTTGGCGTACCCAATCGACATTCTGACGCGCCTGGCGGCGGGCGGCATCGGTATCGGTGTCTTGCTGAGCCGACTGGCGGGATTTGCGCGCCTTCGCCTCAGTCTGATGCACCGCTACGAGGCGACTGGTCCAGTGCCAGCGTGGATAGTCGTCATAGTTGTCATGGAAGGTCACGGCCGGAAACGCTCCACGACACCCCCCGTATCGTCATCGTAGCCGTCATCATCTCCCGGCTCACTTCCATGTTTGCTCGCATCAGCGTCGTCGGCTTCGTCGGCCAATCGGGCCTTGCGCGCGTCGGCCTGAGCATGAGCCGTCAGAGCCGCCATTTCCTGCATCTTCTGCCGCACCTCGGCCAGCGCCCCCGCCGGGGCGGTGAGCGGGCCGGCGATAGGCAGCGGCTCGGCGGGTGGCACGAGGGCACTACTCAGCGTCCCGGCGGCGGTTACCGTTGCCGGGACCGTCCCAGCGGAAATACTGAAGGATGCCCGAGGCTCCGCAGGTTCCTGGAAAGCAAGGGGCCGCGGCACAAAGCGGCCCCGGCCATCTATCACCGGACCAGGCAGCCAGGCTGCCGCATCAGGCGCGACCGCCAGCAGCCGATCAAGCGCATGATACGCCTGCGCCGCCGAACAAAAGTCGTGATCATCGGCGGCTACCAGCTCATGAACGACGTAGCCCAGATCGGGCGCATCTGCTGCGGCTGCCGCAGTAGAGCAGCGCACTAGATAGAGCACGCGATAGCCCTTCTGCTGCCGCGCGGCTTCAAGAGCAGCGATCTCTGAGAGTTTCATCACGGTGTGGGTGCCGGCGTCCGTTCGAGAACCATTACTGTTCCCTCTCGCACAGGCAAGCTGTTGCGGTGGGACGTACACACAAAGCCCTGCGTGGGTGGCACACGCGGATGATCCCACTGATACCCAGATACCAATATGTGCCGTTGCCACCGATAGCCGGACACCACGGCCCGCTGACAGAAGGGGCACCAATAGGAGACGTTCGCATCTCCATCACTCATCGGTTCGTGTCGCATCTCCCGCTCATCGGAACTCATGGACCCATCACCTCGGGGTCGGCGTCCAGGTAATCGTCATCGACAAGCCGGTGCTAGGCGGGATAGTGTTGCGGCACGGGCCACACAGGAAGCCCTGTTGCCCGAAGAAGGACGAGCTCCACCAGTAGCCGGACGCCACCTCGCGGCAACACGACTGGCACCAATAGAATCCGTTGCCCCCTGCCGTGAGGGACGCCGCCGGCCCTGGTGCCGGTTCACGGAGCACCTTGAACGTACCGAAGTTACCAGTCATGCGCGCAGCACCTCTCGATCCTTCGTCCACCCTTTTTGCTCTGCCTGCTTCGCGGCCACAAGCAAGGCTTCCCCATACGTCTCCCGGTCGGTGAGCAACGTCTGATCCAGCCGCGCCTGTTCACGCTGATCATGGCTCACTACGACCTGGCTGCGTCGGGCAATGACGCGCTTGATCGGCGGATCGCTGCGCGTCGGCGGCTCTACGGTCACCGTCCAGCCATTGTGCAACAGCAACAAGAGCGCGTCTACCTCCGCCGAGGCCAAGAGCGCTCGGCCGTCCTCACCATTCACGGATCTCTGCTCCATTGAGCGCCTCGCCACAGTTGAGACACAGTAAGAGTGTCCCCCGCTGCTGGCCATCGCGATAGCCCGCCGCCAGGCGCACGACGGGGATGGCGGCGTAGAGCGGGCATTTGCACTTGGGACAGGCCGTGTCCTGCTGGCGTGGCGTGAGGCCGGCTAGGTCGAGCTGCCGCACCGATGCCGGCAGCAGATAGGTCCCCATGGCCGTGGCCACGGGCTGCGACATGGTTGCCGGTGGCGGTGCCGGTGGCGTCTGCGCAGGCCGCACCGTGTAGGCCTCCGGTTCCCTAGGCTGTGGCTTCGCGGGTTTCGTATCGCGTACGAGTGTGGTCATCGTGTGGTGTTGCCTCCTACCGTACTTCCAGCCGGCACCCGGCCGTTCGTGCCGTTCGTGCCGTTCGTGCCGTTCGTGCCGTTCGTGCCGGGAATATCGTCTGCCCCCGGCTGTCCGAGCAAGTCCAACTCGTCGTCGTCATTGCTGATGAAGCCCGCCGCGGCCCGTGCCGTGTCCGCCTCGCGCTCCGCCTCGATCCGCTTGATCTCCAGTTGCGGATCGCGCCCGAGGTCCTGCATCGCCGTCTGCCGCGACACGAGTTCCTGGCCTAGTTGCAGGACCAGCGCCTCGGTCAGGGTCTTCGGGTCTTCCTTCGCCGGCGGCGGATAGGCGAGGTCGAACGCTTCCAGCGCCTTGATCAACTTCGGTTCGCCGGTCACATCGTCAATGATCGGCTCGCCCTCGCCGTCGATCTCGGGTTCCTCGTCCTCGACCAACCCAACGGCGATCGCCGTTTCCACCACCCGGCGATAGATCGGCCGCCAGACCTGGTTCGCCATCACATCCTGATAGTCGGCAAAAAGCCGGTTGGCCGGGGACTCTTGTGAGCGCGTGCTCGCGAGGTTGGAGTTCTCGGCATCGCCCGCGTAGACATATTCTGGCAGATTGAGGCCTGCCGCGGCGGCGAGCTTGATCTGCCGGCCGTCTTCCGCCACCTCGGCCGCGCCGATCTTCGGTTCCACCGTTTCGAGCTTCTGATTGTCCGACGTAACGAGAATAGATGCCGGCGGCGGCGCCACGCGGTACTGATTGCGCAGCGTGCTGATCTGCGCCGCCGTCGCATTCGCCACGGACAGGTGAAAATAGATGTTGCCCTTGTAACGGTTGATGCGCGCCCGATCTTCCAGCCAGTCCTTGTACAGCTTGAGCCAGGGCAGGACCGCCAGCAGCTCGGAACGGCCACGGCGCTCGTACGCCAAGAGGTTGATGGGGACATGCAACACGTCGGCCGCCGGGATTTCCTGTGGCCCATCATCTGGATACGTGCGCTCGGGCACATCACCGGTGAAAAGCTGGACCCAGTACGCACGCACCCGACGGCGGAACTGCGGTTCACTGCGGATTTCCAGGACCCACCACGGCGGCAGTGGGTCAATCACGACTTGCGCCGAGACTGGCGCGCCGCTCGCCCGATCGACGGGCGCCGGCGTCATCCGCACGAACAGTTCGCCGTCGATCAACAGTTGCTCGCAGAACTGTTTATCGTAGGCCTCGATGGCATTCTCGGGCAGCGTACGGAAGGCTTCGAGCACGGTCTTCACGCTGGCGGCGCGGTAGGTCATCGTATGGCCCTGAGCTACCGTGCTGGCGCGAATGATTCGGATGGCGCCCTTGGCCCACGGGTTGCGCTCCCAGGCAGCGTGCGCGCGGCGCCACATCACCAGGCGCTCCTGCCAGGTCATCTCCGCGAGGTCGTAGTCTTCGCCGCGAATGCCGGCCGCGCGCCGATAGGGCGGCCCCGGCTCGAAGTCGTACAGGCCGCTCGGCTGCTCGGCCGTATAGGACGCCTCGCGGGCGCGCAGTACCTCTCGCAGCTCTGGATCGCTCACCTCGGCGGCATCCAGATCAACGAAGGCGGCGCCCAGACGTTGCCGTAGAAGTTGGCCGTACTGATCGACCAACCCATCGCTTCCTGGTGGTGTTGCAGCCATCGTCCTGATGCTCTCTCCGTCCTGATCCTACGCGAGTGCGTCTAGCCAATTATGCCTCTGCAGACCCGCGCGGCCCCTGGCCCACGAGCCGCCAACCCGGCTGCTCGCGTTGCACCTGGCCAGGACCGCGCGGGCCGTCAATGTATTCCACGCCATCGTCCACGCCGATTGCCATCGCTGGTGACGCCGGGATAATCGCGATATCAGCCGGAACCGTGCTCGGCGATATCGTACCCGATGTCGATGATGGCGGCGCTTGCGCCCCGGCCCGGCGTACCTGCTCGGCGGCCGCCGCCGCCTGACAGAGACGCACGAAGGCGGCGCACGCTTCGGGAGACATGCGAAGAAACATAGTGCTAATACTCCCGATCACTCCCCAGGCTCGTCCAGTACGGATCAGGCAAGATCACCTCGACGGCCCCACTCGACGCTCCTGCGAGCACGGCATGCCAGGCCAGCGCTCGCGCGATAACCGTATCGTCATGCATGCCGACCGGGGCGGTATACGTCGCCCGGTTGGTCTGCGGATTCACCCGCCGCTCGTAGCTTTCCAGCTCGCCCTTCCACAGGTCGTCCGCCTGCCACTGGCCTTCGACGCGCTCAAAGGCCAGCACGAGGCTCTCAATGAGTGGCGGCTTTGAGCTCGCGGTCGTGAGGAACGGCGTCACGGGCAGATCGTCGCGCTGGAGCTGCTCGATGATGGGCACGCCGGCCGCGTTCTGCTCCGCCACAATCTGCCCAATCTGCCAACGGGCATGCAGCGTCCCGAGACGCGCCCGTTGCAGCGCGTAGTCGATCTGGTGAAACCGATCGCGGGCCACCTCACACCGACAGGTACGGCAGACCACCGAGATGGCCGTGAAGTCCTGCATGCCCCAGTCGACGCCGGCGACGAGCTCATGCCCGGCATGCTCTTCCGGCGTCGTGTGCAGCGGCGCCCCCAAGCAAGCGCCGAGGTTCCGAAAGACGGCGCCGGCGCTTTCGAGAAACTCGGCCAGGATCTCCTGCCGGTAGGCATCCTCGGTCATATCCTGCGTGATCTCCGCGAGGGCGGCCCGGCTCAAGTAGGGGTTGTCATAGCTGGTGAAGTGGAACGCGGCCCACCGGCCCGTCTCGTCCTGCACGGCACGCTGATAGAGGGCGAAGGCGTGGTTGCGCCGCTGCGGCGTGAAGATGAAGACGGCATCGCCATCATTGTCGAGCAGCATCGGGGCGCCTACCTGGTCCCAGGCGTCGGGGCTCATCAGCGAATATTCATCCAAGATCAGGAGGTCGGCGTAGTCACCGCGGAGTGAGTCGGCGTCCCAGGCGGTCTTGGTGCGGATACGTCCGCCGCCCGGAAACGTCAGCAGCCGCTCAGTCTCGTTCTTGTGGATGTAGCCGCCGATGAGCGCGTCATTCAGGGCTCGCTTACAGGCATCCCAGAAGGCCGCCGTCTGGTCGGCCGTGGGCGCGGCTTCGAGCACGCGCCGGCCCCGCAAGGCCGCCTCGACGGCCAAATCGGCCACGCCGGTGGTCTTGCCGCCACGGCGGCCGGCGACGATGCACTTGCGGCGGGCCGGCGAGTGCAGGAAGGCGGCCTGTTTGGCGTGTGGCTGGTGGAGATGAATGAGCACCTCGCGTGAGTCACGCACCGGCGATGATGCCGCGGTGCGTGTACGCTGCTTGGTGGCTGTTGCGGTACCCATGACGCTTGCTGTCTCAGTCCGCCGCCGTCGCCGGCGGACCCAACTCCTTCACCGTCACGTCGACCAACTCGGCATGCGACTCCTGTACCGCCGGCGCACGCCGTTCTGTACTGCCGCCATAGACCACACGGAATACCAGATCCTCACCGTTCTTGCCGGTAAGCTCGCCTTTTGTCGGTGCCTTCGTGCCCAACAAATCCGCTTCCTGGCTGAGCGCCGCCAGCACCGTGTTCAACGCGGAGACCGCCCACTCTGGCGGCTTCTTGACGATCCGCGCCACCTGCCGCACGGCAGTCCCTTCCGATGACGGTGGCCCGACCCGTTCGGTCGTCGTTTCTACGCGCTCTTGCTGCGAGGCCTCCCATGCCCGCCAGGCCTCGCTTCGCACCTCTGCCAGCTCTTCCAATTGCTTCCGCCGCTGCGCATCAACTCCACTCAGTTGAGTCTGTTTCCAGCGCCGATCCAGCTCCGCGAGATCGCGATGGATTTGTGGCTGACCAACGCCGAAGCGCCGCGCGAAAGACACCTGGGTTACGCCGCGGCGCAACATCTGCGCCATTTCGGCCAGATCGCGTTCGCGTTGCTCTTTCGAGCGCTTCGGCCCAGTCTGCTGGGGCATATCGTTCCCGTATTATCGTTCCTGGCTACGCATAGGTGAGGGGAGTCGGGACCGGCTTGCGGCCGGCGCCAGGGCGTCGGGTCGCCGTCATGACGAGGCCGCCTCCCGACGCGGCTCGAGGCCCATCCCCGCCATTCTTTCTAAGACCACGGCCACATACTTAGGTGCAAGCTCGCATCCGTAGCACAGGCGGCCCAACTGTTCGGCCGCCGCCATCGTGGTACCACTCCCCAGGAATGGGTCATACACCAGTTCACCCGCCCGAGTGGAGTTCTCGATGGCCCTCGCCACCAAGGCAACCGGCTTCATGGTCGGGTGCTCGGGTGATTTCGATGGCCGGTCAATCTCCCACACCGTGTCTTGCCGACGCCCGCCATAGAAGCGGTGCCCCGCGTTGGGGAGCCATCCATAGAAGATCGGCTCAGCGCGCCAGTGATAATCCACGCCCAACGGCGCGAAGGTTGCATTGTTCTTCACCCACTGGATGGTTTGCCGCCAGATGCCCCGCTCCTTGAGCACCTGCCCGAAGAGCAGATGTAGCGGCCCCGCCGGGGCCGCTACATACCACGCGGCCCCGCCGGAGCAGTGCGCAATGGCGTGGTCGAATGCCTGCTGAAGCATGGCCACCAGACCCGACTCATCCAGCGTGTCGTTCGCCAGGTTTTCCTCAACTCGATTGCTCCGAGCAGTCGAGTTGAGGTACTTATTCTTGTCGCCGATCGCCACGCCGTACGGCGGGTCCGTCCACACCATTTCAGTCCGCTCGCCCGCCATCAGCCGCGCCACGTCCTCGCCCCTCGTACTATCCCCGCACAGCAGCCGATGCGTCTTCCCCGACACGGTGTAACTCGGGATCAGCCACAACTGCCCCGATGCGGTCTGCCATTTCACCTGCAGCTCGGCCGCGCGATCAAGCTGCGGCTCGGGCACGTCCCCTGCCGGCAACCCGCTGCCGCCATACTCCAGCCCATTCGTCTTCGCCAAGTTAGTCAGAAATACCTGGAGCGCTGCGTCTCCTGTCGTCACGTCATGCAGCAGCGCATCCAGGGCCTCGGTATCGTGCACCGCGAGCGAGCCGATAGGATCGAACGTCGCCAGCGCCAGTGCCTCCTGCTCGGGCAGGAGGTCAACGTAGGCGACTGGCACGACCTTTTCACCGCGGCTGATCGCCAAGCCAATCCGCGCATGACCATCAAGCACGTGTTGCGTCTGGCGGTTAATTATCACCGGCGCGAGCCAGCCAAGCTCACTGATCGCCGCACCAAGCGCGACTTGCTGAGCACGTGGATGGATCTTGGCATTTTGGGGGTGAGCCAACAGTTGCGTCGGAGCCTCCTCGCCGTACCCCACAATAGCATTTCTCCAGGACCCGGCCGGCTCAGTCATGATATGCCCTTGCGGCTTCGTCTACGTCGCCGCGCTCGTTGTCGACTCGATACCCTTCCGTAACGGTCTAGCAGTCCTCAAGGTTCCATCCTCCCGCTCTCGCGCTCTCCCTCTCGTTTCGGTTCCCACCCCAGTACCCGCCGGCTGGCCCGCAATGCCGCGACACACACGTCCAGCCGGTTGGCCGTCACCGCGCGCAGGCCGCCCACCCGCACGGTGTAGAGCGGCGCGCCCCGCTTGTCTCTTTGGTAGACGACGGTGGCGGCTTCGTCGTGCAGCCAGTCAAGCCAGTCGGGGACGGCTTTCGTGTTGTTCGTGCTGTTCGGTATCAATCGGGCTCCTTTCGCACGACCCGCCGATAGTGGTTGACCGCCACACGCTCGAACTCGCCTTTCTCAACGAGGCCGTAGTGACCCAAGAACGCGCTGCCGATCGTCGAGTGGTTGCGCCCGGTGGCCTGCGCTACCTCCCGTACGTGGACCTCACCGCCATGCGTGGCCGCCCAGTCACGTACGAGCTGCCTGGCTGGCGGCTCGCCAAAGGACAGGCGACGCGTCCTCACCGTCCGCCGATCTGCTGTCTGGGCTGCGCCCGCCTCACGCGCCCGTTCAGTCACTTCGGTAGCTCGGTCCGATGCAGCAAGGGCACTGAGCTCAGCGGCCACGGCGGCCAATGCCGGCGTCTCTCCCTGCCGGTACGGCTCCCAGGCATCCTCATAGGCCCGCTGCGCCGCCAGCAGCGCGACGAGGTCGCGTTCGGCGGCCTCCAGGCGGCGCTGCAGGCCGCCGAGCTCCTCGCGCAACTCGCTTACTAGGTGCGTACGTGTGGCGATTAGGGCCGCGAGGTCAGTTGAGAAGTTTCCGTCGGTCCCCCTGGCAGCGTTGGGGGCCGCTGGTGCCGCCCGAGCAGGGAGCACGGTCCCAACAGCGGCCGGCGTGGCCGGCACCTCGGCCCCGGCCGCCGTCATCGGCCCTTTGCTAGTAAGTGATGCGGTCTGCATCGTCTGCATCATCTTGGTCTGTCCTTTCTCGTGCTCAGTGTTCCCGTACCGCACCGGATGGCCCGCCGCCCGGATGGCCCGCGCCACGCCATCGACATCGTCCTGGCTCGCCGTGCCGGCGAGCACCTTGGCGGCGGCGGCGTTCCAGGTATCCAGCAGGGTGGAGGGCCAGTTCCAGACATCAGCTTCGGGCAAGACGAGCATCGGGGTTACTCGCTCGTCTCGGACCGAGGCGCCGTCTCGATCTTCCCGCCCGGCAGCACCCGCGCCTCCAGCCGGTACGCCGGACGCCGCCGGCACTCGCGGCAGAGATGCCAGTGCGACCGGCGATGCGTCGCGAGGTTAGGGCAGCGGCCGCCCTCGATGATGGCCTCGCACTGGGGCAGTGCTGGTGCGGGCATCAGTCGTGCGTCTCCTCATCTCCCTCGTCTCCCAGCGCGGCCAAACAGCGCTTGAGGTGCTCGCGTACCCGCCGCCGGTGCCGCCGGCGCTGCCACCACGCCGTGTGCGGCCGGCCGGCGTCGTCGCAGCGCTCGGCGTCGGCCAGCACGAGCAGGAGTCTTCCAAACTCACCGCGCACGTCCAGCAGATTGCCGAGGAACGCGGCGCACTGCTCGGCGTCCCAGCCGTATTCGGTCACCTGCGGATAGGTCGCCACCACCTCGGCCCAGCCGCCACGCACCAGGTAGCCAGGGAAGCACCACAGCGGCAGCCGGCTGCGGCCAACCGTGATCGAGCCGCTAACACGGTCGTCATCGACCACGAGGCCGGGATACAGTCCCGCCGTCTCTTCGGCCGGCTGCCGCCACGGCCAGGGTGGCGGGTGTTGCTTGTTGACCGTCATCTAAATCGCGGGCGGAAACCCCGTGTCTTCAGACCGGGGAGGAAGCCCGCCTCCTTTCCTGGAATTGGTACAATCTCCATGAGCGCAAAGGCACTGCGGCGTGTCA
>Ga0209518_1000573_pt1 | contig 47036 bp, 57 predicted proteins | sample RifGroB1_FD_183993 | JGI IMG/M metagenome (GOLD analysis project Ga0209518, IMG submission 183993) | Groundwater microbial communities from Rifle, Colorado, USA - Groundwater B1 (SPAdes) (version 2) | ecosystem: Environmental > Aquatic > Deep subsurface > Groundwater | place: Rifle, Colorado...
ACTCCTTTTCTCTATAGGTATCCCTCCTCCGATCCCCCCCTGTCGGAAACCTCAATCCCATATCCTTCGCCCTCTTGTAAATGTATTTCTTCCCAATCTTTAATTTCGCTTCCATTTCTGCCGCCCCAATTATCCGGTAATTTTCCCGGATGTAAAGCCGGATGCAATGCTCCCTCCGCGCCTTGAAATCAATCCCTTCCTCCTTTAACCTCAGCCGCAATGAATGCAGCGATACTCCTGTATCCGCCGCCAGACTCGATTCCGTGTGCTCGAGCAAATACTCGTTTATCTTCTCGATCACCCCATCCAACCTGCTTTCCAATTCTTCTGTCACTTTATTCCTCCTGATATGAGAGGTTCGATCTGCTCCATCAACGAAGCCGTTGCCTTGCCATTGTTAAGCATGTCCCTGGTATAGCGAAATATCCTCCAGCCCATCACCACGCCGGCGTTGTACTTTTCACAATCAGCCGCGTACCCTCCCGGTCGATTGTGCCGGCCCCGGCTCCATGTCCCGCCCTCGATCTCTACTGCAATTTTCTTCTTCGGCCAGGCAAAGTCGAATCGCCATTTCCGTTCTTTGTCGAACCGGTACTCCTGCTCCGGCTCAGGCAATCCCAATGCCATACATCTCATTAAAAATATATTCTCGAGATTCGTCATTTCTCCGCCTCAGCCCTATCCTTCACTCTATAACTGCCCGGCCGCATTTTCACTGCGATCGCCTTCTCCGCAATCCGGTCCACCACCGCCCCGTCAACTCGCCTGCTCAACACCTCACTACTGTAATTTGTCGTGAAAATAGTCGGCAGACTTTTATTATATCGACTGTTTACGATGAAAAAAATCCCCTCCAGATCCCAATCACTTAATTTCCCCCTGCCGAATTCATCCATAACTAATAAATTACAATTTGCCACTATTTCTAAAGACTTCCATTTATTATGATTTTTAATAATTTGAAACATCTCCACCACACTCTGTTGTATACAAAAAGTCCCCCGGGGCATAATCTCATTCACGATGGCCGCAGCAAGATGGGTCTTGCCCGTTCCCCATGGGCCTTTCACTATCATCCACTGCCCTTTCTTTCTATTTTCTTCCCAATTATCCGCATAATTCCACATTGCCGCGAAAGCTTCCGGCTGCCGCTCCTTTTCAAAATTTGCAAAGGTCATCCGCTTGAACTCCGGCAGCAAAACACTTCTACTGATCTCCACGTCCAGGGCCGCTTTCCTTTGTTTGCATGTGCATGCGGCCCAACTCCCAACCCGTTGAAAAAACTCCCCTTCGATTATCCAATCTAGCACTATAGCGGCTTTCCCACAATCCTGGCAGGCCTCGCCTCCGGCCCATTGCCGAACACCAGTAAATGCTTCATCAGAATAATCCTTTATGCTCATCCCTTCCTTCATGGCATCCATCTTCGCCCTTTCCGTTTTTGCCGTTTTTGCGACCAGCCAAATCCCGGATTCGCGCTACGGCTCGTTCACCGGCTTTGCCCAGATCGAAGAAGTAATACAAACTCACTTGGTTCGTATCTGTCAGGAATTCATCCGCTTCCGCCTGCTCTTTCGCCTTGACGATGCTCTCAGCATCGAGCTGCTGCCGCACCTTCGCGATCACGTCCAGCAGCAACAGCCGGTCGTCCGGCGGCGGGTCCCGCTTGAAATCATCGCCGAGCTGGTCATCCCAGTCCGAGAAAAGCAGTGCCGTTTCCAATACCGGATTCATCAGCCCGCTCAATTTGAGATTCTTCCACCTGATAAAATTATTTTTCTCCTTTTTCTTTAAAGAACCTTTACTAGAAATATCTAGAGTAGAGTAGAGTAGAGTAGAGGAAACCCCTTCGTTATCCGCAGAAACTATACTTTTATTTTCAGAAACCACAGTTTCAGCTTTGTTTCTGCTTGTTTCATCAGCAGTAACAACCATTTCATCCTCGTTTCTGCTGTCACTATCTGCAAAATCAATAATCCCTTGTTTTTTATCATATCGCTGCCGCATTTTCACTCTTTTCTCCACCAATCCATTCATCTGCTCGATCAGCCAGGGACTACTTAAATAACCCTCTTTTAAAACCAAAGCGCCGATTTCCTCTCTCATCGCCTCGATCAGTATCTCACAGAATCGTTGCACTTCAAGACCCACCATCCTTGCCAGTGTCACTTTTAAAATATCATTATATTTCACCCTGAAAAATTCGGATTCCGTCAGAATTTCAAGCATCCGAAAATAAAACATAAAACCATCCGAGCCAAACAAGCCTGTCAAATAACTGCACTCCGCTCCTCGTGACAAGCTTACCGAATGCTTGAAAAATTGCGCGTTATTAGCTCTGGGTCTCATATTCCTTCTTCCTCAATGGTTTTAATCGCCGCCATAATGACCATAGCCACCTGCGGCACGATGGCATTCCCGATCGCGCTGATTCGCTTTCTTCGATCTCTGTCCATCCCAGCGGAAATCCCATCATCCACTCGGCAAAATTGCTCGACAGCCTGTAACCAGGAAATCTTCCAATAGTTTCGTTCAGCGGTATTGAACTCCTCTCCCAGGTCCGTTCCCCGCATTTCTCCGAGCGGTGATCCCGCCCTGTCAAAGTTGGTATCAATGACTCTACACTCAGTCTCCATTTTCCCTTTCTTCCGCCCTTGCCACCACGATTCGATCCATACCTTTTTGCCGTTAAGGTAGGCAATAAAATATCTCCAAACTCCAGCGCTGCTATCTTGCTGTTGAGATCTATTGTCCACCGCTTTTTCATTTTTCTTTGAAAGTTCCCCGATTCTGGTAAATCCGGACTCCGGTAATCCCGACTGTTTAAGGTTGGCAGTAGATTCAATAAATTTATCACTTCTTGCGGATTTGGTCTTTTCCCTTTGCAGAATTTCTTCGATCTCCCTTTCGTTGCTATCCCAGCGATCAGAGTACCCAGCAATGTCCTGCTCAGCACACTTTCCAGATTGTTGAATTTGTCCTTTGCTCGATTTATTAATAAATCCCCCGTTAACTTGCTGCGCATCGTAGGCAACAATCCAAACTCTATTTCTCCGGTGCGGGGCACCGATACTGCAAGCTGGTATAATGAACGTTTCGCAGGTGTAAACCGAATCTTCCATGCAAGAAAGCACATCGTCGAGCACCATATTGATGATCCCAGGAACATTCTCGACAATAATCCATCGCGGCCGTACCTCGGTGATGATGCGATACATTTCATCCCAGAGTGCACGGTCATCCGCCGCGCCTCGTCGCTTCCCGGCAAGACTGTAAGGCTGGCAAGGGAATCCGCCGGTAATAAGGTCAATTGCTCCGAATCTTTCCTTGATCTCGTTTCCATCTAAGCTTCTTATATCCTCATGTATCGCCACATTCGGCCAGTGCTTTTTTAAGACTTTCCGGCAAAACGAATCTATTTCACACATCCCTACGATTTCTAATTCATCCCCCCATACCTCTTGTGCGGCATATTCGAACCCTCCAATCCCTGCAAATAACCCATACATTTTCCATTTTCTACTTTTCATTAAAATCAAAAACCTTCTGCCGGCACCGCCGCATCTGCATCTCACAATATTCCGACTTGATCTCTATCGAAATCGCCTTCCGTCCATACTGCTCCGCAACCATCGCCACGGTTCCCGATCCCCCAAAAGGATCGAGCACAATATCCCCTTCCCGGCTGCCGGCAAGGATACATGGCTTCACAAGGTCAGGCGGAAATGTGGCAAAGTGATTTCCTGGAAATGGCGATGGCGCAATCTCCCATACCGAGCGCTTGTTTCTTTTACCGCTCGGCAGATTCAAACTGTTGCCTGAATGATTTCTTATCTTTGACCCATCATTTTCGGTTTTCTCGCCGTCATGTTTTCTTTTCTTCCTCTCCGGGGAATGCTGCGGATCCCGGTCAAAGTGCATCATGGAATTTCTCCCTTCCCTGTCAATCCTTGACCACTCCAGTGTGCTGTGAGAGCCTTTTCCTTTAGCCCACCGATCTGGTTTCCGTTGTTTTTTGGCAAAATTTTCACAAGAATTACGGGCGGATCGGTTTGGATTTATTCCATTTGAATAGTCTTTTTCTCCCCCAGTCTGATTATCAAAATTCGGCTGCATTATTCTTTTAAAACTCGATTCCTTTATATCTTCCGCTATTGCCTCTGCATCGTAATAATACCTTGCCGCTTTTGTCAGCAAAAATAAATATTCATGGCTCCGCGTCGGCCGGTCTTTTGTTCTCTCCGGCTTGGGGTTCGGTTTACTCCAAATTATGTCCTGCCTCAGCCACCATCCATCCGCTCGCAAAGCAAAAGCCAAGATCCAAGGTATCCCTACCAAATCTTTATTTTTTAAATCACCACTCAAAAAACTTGTAACTGGCCTCCCAACTTTTCCGTTATCATTGATTCCATTCTTGTGTGCAAAAATAGAATCCCCTTTATAACCCATAGCCCCCCATGATCCAGCGTAACTATCCCCCATATTCAGCCACACCGTGCCATCCTTCCGCAATACCCTCCACACCTGGCGAAAAATCCCCACGATGTGCTCGACATACATCTCCGGCGTCGGCTCCAGTCCCAAACACCCACGCCATGCGCCACATCTGATGCACATATCCGAACGGTTCGCTTTCCTCGTCGCACTCATCTCATTTAATGAGCCGCCCTCCCGCCTGTCCTGCATTTCGCTATAAATCATCCCGTTTTGTGCCGGTTTGATCACCTCCGTGTATTCATGTTTACAATCCTTTTCGCCGCCCCAAACTGAAGGCACGATCCCGTAATCCCGCAACCCCCAATAAGGCGGACTCGTCACCACGCATTGCACACTCTCCGCCTCGAGCTCGGGCAAAATCTCCCGGCAATCCCCATGGTGAATCGTTATATTTTCATCTTTATAATAAATCATATCTTTGGCATCTCATCCCAAGTCCGTCCGTCAAGTTCTCGTCCTCCCCACGCTCCGTCTATATGCACCCGCCCGCCATGCTGCTTGTGAAAATAGGGCACTCCCGCCAAAAGACATAAATTGCGCACCTCCCGGAACCAATCCATATCTGCAATTCTCCTGTCGTTTTGATGCCCGGATTCCCCTCCGGTGATCACCCAACCCAGACACGAAATATACTCGAATAAGTTGATAGACTCCAACATCGGCTCCAACGACACAAATATCACCCGCGTCGGTATCTCGATCAAACTCGCAATCCGCTCATCCGCTCTCTCCTGATTCTCCGCACTCACTCCGAGCCAGACATTCTTATACCCCAGATCCCAATCCTCGGGCAAACAAACTTTAATCCGCTCCGGCCTCTTTGTCAAAATCTGGTAGGTAAGATTTGGCGTCTCCTTGATTATCTTCCACGCCCCCGGGCGCCACTCATCAGCCTCCTCGATGAAAAAATCAGACCAGCTGCATACAAAGACCAATGCCTTTTTTCTATTCCACTTGAAAGGCTGGAAAAGAGTCTTTGGCTTTGATAAAGTAACGACATTCGGCTTTTTGCCGAATCGACTCATATCCCGGTACATATAACAAAACCGGCATCCTTCGCTCACTTTGTGGCAGCCATACCAGGGATTCCACGTGTGGTTGGTCCATTCGATTTTCGAATTCTTACCCACTATCTTTTCACCCTTCGTTCAAGACACGCCTCGCACTTCTTATGCCCCGCTATAAACCTCTCGATGATCCTGATGTCATTCGTCCAAAAATCCCTCTTGCAAACGGTACAGTATAAATGCGATACGATATTTTGCCCGTTCCTTCTTTGACTTTTACGATTTAAATCATTCACCCTGTTTCCTCCTCAAATATTCTTTGAACAATTTATCCTTCGCCTGGTCCGCCATATCCGCTGATCGGCATAAGCCCAAAACAAAGATAAAAGCTGCCACAAAAATAATGACAGCACAAATAATCCAAACCAGAAAATCAGGACTGTTCATTTTCTTCTCCTTCATTGATTTTCCCACATCCAAGCGGAAAATACAATCTCCCCCGGTTCGCATACGGGCAGCTATAACACTCACCAAAATTCCGCTTCTCTTCACTCAATGGACAACCCTCACTGTCGTTAAAAATCAGCTTCTTTTCTTCTTCGATATCCGCTTCCATACGAAACCTTTCGATCAAAAACCGCGCTGCGGCGATCACTTTCAACCGCCGCAGCTTTCTTGCCTTGGACCATCAGCCCGCGATGAATTTCTTATTACGGCGCCCGTCCTATCGCGTTCGCGGACGCACTTGATACCCAGGCTGTTTTTTATATGGCCTCTATGGGATTGCGCGACCGGCAGGACTCGAACCTGCTTTTTGCCTTTATGCCGCTCCTTCTTCAATTCCATTGTGATCGCTTTCTCAGGCCCGTCTCGGTCGCTGCCTTGTTTGTCTACATGCTGCCGTGAACGATCAGAAATGGCGGCAACTGCTCTCTCAGTTTTACGATTTCCTTCTTCACTGCCGCAATATTAGCTCGTTCTATTTCCGGACTGATCAGCTCAAAAGTCGCTTCCTGCTCCGGTTTCTCCGGCTCATTGATCTCGATATTAATGCTGAATTCATCAGCATCACCATCCTGCAGTATTGGCACTTTCACTATAAAGCTCTTTGGCAAAGACTTCGGCTTGGTCTTGCCGTCGGTTTTGCTCTGAAAACTGACCGTCCATTTCGTCCCGTCGCTCAAATCACTATCGCGCTTTAGCCCAATGGCGGTCTCAATTGCCTGGTATGATTCAATTAATTCAGATGGCTCAGAAATAAACCGCATGTTTCTTTTCAGCAATTTCACGAAATTTTTGTGCTGCATTGGTTTGTTCAGAATTCCTGCCCAGACTGCAAAATCAAGATCGAGCGTAAAATACAACGTCGCCAGATTCCGTTTCCCCTCGGCTCCAAATTCCGCCGGCATATCCTGCACCAGAACACATTCCACTTCCGAGTAATAAATGACATCCTTTTCAAAATTACCCCATCGGACGCAATAGTTGACAAAGCTTTCCAAATCATAAAGCCTGACATCCAGCGGCCCTAATCGCTGCAACGGTTTCGCGTCCGGATGCAGTCGCTTTATGATCAAGTGCGGAATCTCAACCTCCTTATCTTCCGGGTCCATCATCCGCACCAACCGGATGGCCTTTGCCTCTCCATCACTCAAATCCGAGAATGCCCCGGATTTGCCAAAAACATCCTTTTCTTCCTGCATATCAAATTCCTTCCTTTGATTAAATGATAAGATAAATTGTTATTCCTCTTCAGCCTAGCTGAACAAATCCTCCTGAACCGGATGGCTCTTGGTAGACCCGATCTCTGCCTGCACCTGCAGGCTCCCTTCGCTAATCTCCGCCAGCGTCGGCGCCCGCTTCGGCCTCTGCGGCAGTTTTTCTGAGACCTGGTAATCTACCGTCACGATGTCGGTGTACTCTGCGTGCTTTTTTAACGTCACTTTTAAATTCACTTCCCCTTTCGCGGCAGCCGCATCGCCGTGCTGCTGCCAGGACTCCACCACTGCCCGGGCAATGTGCTGAAAAGCATACTCGAACTCTTCCAGCATCTTGCCCTCTTCAACCAATCCTGATTCGATCATGACTTTTGGCATCATAACCTCCTTTGATTGTTAATTTCTATCCGCCATTATGTCCAGAACATCAAAAGCCTTCGGATACTGTATCCCGCATCCGGGACATTGCTTTCCTTTAACCGGATATATTCTGCCTTTATGGCCAAATTGAATGTCGACGTCCAGCAGTCCCGCTTTACACTTTGGGCACTTATTCCCGCTGAATGATCTCCTGATGGCGCCCGTCACCACCATGCTCTTTGTTGCAATACTTGCTGTCATTCTTTACCTCCTAGAAAATTCGAATTAAGAACCTCAAAATCCTTCCTGAACTCCAAAGCCGCTGGCGAAAAATCTAGTGGCTCGCTGTCACGATATGGCAGCACCACCTGGTGCTTGCCCATCCAGGCGTCTATATCATACCGGCTCCACTTCCCCCTTAGCCTCGGCTGCGGCAATAAATTCCCCCGCCGCGCCTTCATCAACGCCACCCGCCCGGCCCCACGCACGTAAATCACCACATCCTCCCACGAAAGCAAATCCTGCTCCGCCACCTCCTGCCAGCTTTTTATCCTTCTTTCGATCATCTCTTTATTCCGGCCCTATCGTTTCGTATCAGCTCATCTTCATCATTCCACACCCCGTCTCCGTTCAAATCCTTCGATTTCCAATCGTCGTATTGTTCATTCGCTGCCGTTGTCTCGCTTGTTTCGCTCGAATCATTTTCCAAATCCTCGACTGGCTCCGCATAACCCGAACCCGCATCTGTTTCAGGCTCCTTACAAGTCAAGGTCAAGCTTGCCAACAGCAATATCAAAATGAAAAGACCAGCCAAAAGTAAATTATTCAATTACAACCTCCGCCTTCTGCCTTGCCTCAGCCTTAACACCCCCATTCACCCATTCCGCCTTTCCCAAGAAAATATCAAGCCCCTCAATATTTTCTTCCCCTATTGCCCATTCCAACGCACATTTTGCAATCTGCACCCGCGACTCCCCGGTTTTGTACTCTAGCTCAGTGATCAGCCTTTCCAAGTAATCCGGCAGCCTTATCTGCGCTATGATCAAAGTCTCTTTTCGATCCTTCTTTCTCAGGTAATTCTCCGGATTTCCCCTTATAAAAAAATATTTCAGCGATGTGCGTAGGATATTCGCCAGGCTCTCGCCATTTATTTCTTTCAGCCTCTTCACCTTTCTCGCCGTCACCCCGTGAATGCTGAACAATGCTATCACATTTCGTTTCATTTTGCTGCATCCTGTCAAGTTATTTGTTGACAATTTAATTTCCGTTTCTTATATTGAAAAAGCCCTAAACGCATAACGCCCCAGGGCGGGCGCTCTGTGTTTTAATCCTAAAGGCTTATCCCTGCCGGTCACTCGCTCAAAAGTTCACCGGCAGGGATTTTTTACAACCTGTCAGGCAGTGGTTCTGTGGCTTATTGGGATTGCCTTTTTATGAAAGAATTTTTCATGCACCATACGATTGCTTCTAATTCAGTGATACTAAAATCACCACGCAATCTGACTTTTTGCGTTCCTACAGAAATAACGTAGAATTCATAAGAATTAGAAAGTTCATCGTCTGATTCGATAAAATTCGTACCGAGTATTTTTTTTGCTTTCTTTTTATTCATCATCATAAATAAAAAAAGCCGATGCCCTTTGCGTGGGATTGGAATCCACTCAAAGGCACCGGCTTTAAATTCTCTGTTAATTTATTATTGGAGATACAGCTCATGATCTTCCCATCACTCTTTTCGTTCTTGCCAGTAGTCCTTGCCGTCAACTGCTGCCCGCCCTGAGCTGCTTAATCAAATGATGCTGTAAAAATTGTCGATCAATTACTCAAAATCAAGATAATGATTATTTTTTAAAAGTCAAGAAAAATCTTAATAATGTTTATGAAATTAGGAGAATATAATTATATTATGATAGCCTTGTGCAATAATTTAAAGAGCTTAAGGAAATTGAAAAAGATGACTCAAATTGAATTAGCTGATTTAGCTGGAATAAGCATAGTATCATTTATAAGATATGAAAATGATCCTGAAAGCAATCCAAGTTTAAATGCTTTACTGAAATTGAGCAAGGCTCTCGATTGTGACATTTTTGACCTTTTAAAAGAAAACATCGAATTGGAAAAAGCTCAGCATGAAATTGAAGATGCCATAACTCTAAACAAAATAATGAAATTGCTGATAAAATATCCCAAAATGCAGTATCCTATTCTTGAGATATTGATTCAACACCAATCTACTTTGAAATAATTATTCAATGGCAAAATCAGGGCGAAAAAATCTCGGCACCCATCCCAAACGCGCCTATTTCCGCCAGCGCAGCGCCTCCTGCACTTTCACCATCTTTTACCACGATGGCGATCCGGTTCACTTCACCGAGCGCTGCTCGCCGCAAGTAGCAATAAATATCGTTGCCAGAATCAACGAACGAATCGCCCGCCACACCTTCGATCTCAAAGACTTTGCCTTCATCAAACCGGTCTCCATAAATCTGCTCGATTTCCTCTCTGCCTACATCACCGCCCGCGATCGCCGCGTCCAGCTTGGCCAGCTCTCCCCTCTCTCTATGCAAAAAGACATTAATTCACTCAAGCTCTTCACCCACGTCATCGGTCCCAATTCCCTCATTGATACCATCAGCCCAAACCATATTGAGGATTTCCGCCTCAAACTCCTGACCACCAATAGCAAAAATGCCAAGCCCTATTCCCCTGCCAGCATCAACAGCTATATGAAAAGCATCTCTGCCGCCTTCAACTGGGCGATCCGCGAGCATAAATGGCTTTCCTCGAATCCTTGTGACCCTATCGAGCCGCTTCCCTTTGAAATCAAAAAGCGTATTCATACTCCGGAAGAAATCGACATCATTCGCACTGCCCTGGCCGGAAAATCAACTCCCTGGAAGCTCGATGTCTATAACCTCGGCCTCTGGCTCGGCGCCCGCCGCTCCGAGATCCATGCCATGAAAGCTGAACATCTTTTTTACAAACATTTCAACGGCCCCGAAGCCATCCCTTTCCTGGAACTCTATGGCAAGGGCAATAAAATCCGCATCGTTCCCCTCGGCCCCAAAGCCCATCAACTCATCAAAAATCGCATCGCCATCCTCCAGGATGACCAGGCGCAAAAACACATCATCGATACCAGCCTCTTTAAACCCGAGTTGCTCAATCGTGTTATGGACCGCCTGAATGATCATTATCTCTTTTGGGAAATCCTTCACCCCGGCGCCATCAGCCGCGCCTTCACTACGCTATTCCGCATGCTGAATCTTCCCCATACCCGCTTTCACGATACCCGCAAATCATTCGGCACCTACGCCCTCGAGGACGGCGCCACCCTCGAATACGTCCAGGCCAACCTCGGCCATGCCGACAAACGCACCACCGAGCGCATCTACACCGAAATCACCTTGAAAAAACTCCACCTCGAGCGCAACCTCCATGATGAGAAATAAAAAAGCCCCGTTTCCCGCGGAGCCTTTGACATCCTCTTGACAACCTTTTGACAATCGTCAAGTTGTCACTTTATCATTATGTTTTTTGTGGAGCTAAGGGGAGTCGAACCCCTGACCTCTTGACTGCCAGTAAGATACTAGATTCAGATTAAAGCATTGATAATCTTACATTGCTTTACTCCAAATCCTTCGGTTTATAGCGTTTTCCTTCCGTTTGTCAGCTATTTGTCAAAGACTACTTTTTGACAAATCAACTTGTAATCAAACGCTTCAAATTTCCACTGGCATCCCTGTGAATCAGTGTATCCGCATCCGCTGAATTCTCGCCTCGATAAAACCATCCTACACCACTTGAAGGGTCGGTTTTTACAGATACAAATTCGAAGCCCCCCGATTCATCTATATAAATCCTTTTCGATGTTCCTGTATAAAAATCAATAGTACCACTTGTAACATTGCCTGCTCTTATGATTACTTTACCAGTTTGTGCATTCTCATTGCCATTCAGTTCAATTTGCGACCCCCTTGCTGTGGCAATGGCACCTCCTCCGCCAATCCTCACTTTTTCAGTGTCACTTCCGTCGTCTGTATTCATATAAATATCCCGTGATGCCATGAATTTCAAATGAGCGTATGAAAGTATGTCGCCTGTATTAAACAGTGCGTTTCCGGTTATAGTCATATCTGCAGCAAAAAGAGCGTTTGCATGGACACTTTTTACGTAAAACTTTAAACTATCCGTATCAGCCCAATTCCTTAATCTGACTCCCTCTGTAGACCCTATTGTTTTTAACGTGAATCCTTGTGTGGAATTGCCAAATCTAAGATGATTTTCTTCAATGAGTCTAATTTGTGCAACCGCAAATATTGTCACAAGCAATGTGACTATAATGACAGCTCTTAATGCTTCTTTCATTTTTTATATCCTTATTTAAAAACGTATCCGGTTCTAATTGTTAATCGCGATATAAGATACCCATTTATATTTGTAGTTTTTGCTTTTATTTGTGCATCGTGTTCTCTAAGTGGAACCATCCCTCCCGTTGGATGTAAATAACTCGGAAGCCACGCTTTCCACCCTGTTTGTTCCTTTGTCTGGTTTGCAGTAATCCATAATTGCGAATTATCCAACATCACATTTCCTGCATCAAATAATGCTATTCCCAATGAATCCGGGGATAGTACCTGTTCAGAATAAATTGATATATTAAAAACAGGAATTGCTCCAATCAGATTAGAACCAAAGTTTTCATTACCTCTAAATGGATAACTCCAGAATTTTAGTGTTGCCCAATCAGTATTATTTATAACATACTGATCCGGTAGAAAATATGAACTATTGACCAAAACACTATATGTATTGTTCTCTGATCTACTATTCTCAAAAAAATAATCCTTGTTTGCAATCAGATATTTGCTTTTCAAAACAAAATAAGGGTTTGGTTCCTGTCCATTCACCATAATAAGATCGCCATTGTCTATTACCGCACTCATACTGCCTGGATCGGCGTCAACAAAAGTTGGTTCTAAAATTGTAGTAAAACCAAAAGTTGCATCGCCGTGAACTACATTATAACTCGTTTTGAGAATATGTAAATAACCAGATTTTAAATTGCCAACACCAGTGCGATGCCCCAACACAACGATGAAAGTCGTATCTTGTGTAGTGACAATATCTGTGTTTGCATTATATCCAGAAACTCGCGCGGGAGATAAAGTCTGCCCAATCATCCCCTCATAAGTCCATGTCGCACCCAAATCCGCACTTGTAAAAACAGCACTGCCATAAATTGCTACTCGACATATCATAAGTAGTTTATCGTTTGCATCAATCCCTAAAGCGGGTTCGTTAGAGGATGGATTGCTAAATTGCGACGAATCCTCATCAAATGTCGCAAGCGTCACACTCGTCCAACTCCCGGCCCTATCATCACTATAGGCAATCTTTATTTTCCCTGAATCACTGGGCCATGAAGTAATAATAGGTAAATCCGCATAAGCTAAAATTAATCGACCTGTGGACGTTTCAATTATATCAGAAGTTAATTCAGGCCACATCTCTCTGCTGATTGAAATTTCTGCGCCCCAACTTGATCCATTATTAATCGATTTTACCGAATATATAGCAACAGCTTCATCGTCTGCACTCGCCGCTATACTAAAGACTAATATCCACTCATTTTGACTTGTAATTCCAAATGTAACATTCTCCGTGATATAGTTCACAGCATCTACACGTGTATATAATACAGTAGCATCTCCCCAGGAGACTCCGTGATCTGTCGATAATCTGTAGTAAATATTATCGTTATTCAAACTATAAAGGAATAACAAACTATCACCCGTTATCGTCTTTACCAAATTGCCAAAACTCAGGAAACTTCCTCCTGATAGATTTCCAAGTCTTCCTGTTTCAAAGTCATTTTTTGCTAATGACAAACTTGATTCATTGCTGAGGTAATTCACACAATCCTTCGCAGCAATTGACAGTTTGTCCCATGAAGCGCCCCCATCCTTCATTCGTATCACCTCTTGACCCGGAACGTTCTCCAAAGTTTCATCGTCTGGTTGATTGTTTATTGTTCCACCCCCAGATGACTGAATTCTGTTCCACACCGCCTGAGTCAGTTTTGACGAATCTATCGTCGCAGAATGAATATCTTCGCCAAGCAACGTGCTGTTTAATACTTTACCTGTCGTAATAGCATCATCGGCTACTTTTGCAGTTACAACAGATTCACTTCCAAGCTTATCTTCCGTAACGGCACCAGCACTTAACTTTGCTTCGGTAACTGAGGAGTTTTTGAGCTTTTGTGTAGATATCGCCGTATCCCCGATTGCAATACTCAATGCTTGCAAAGCCGCATTCAACTTTTCGAAATATTCGGATGTGTCACTCCCAGGTATCGTCTTATCCGTCAATCCCGCCTTTCGCCACCCCGCATCTTCACCATAATTCGACCCGCCCGCAGGATCTGTGTATAATTTATATTTCCCCGTCTTCTCCACTTCGAACTCAAAGACAAAAACGCTATTCGCCGTGTCCGACCGGCTTACGTTATACGCCCCCTGGATGATCTCCGCGCTCGTCCGTGTCCCGCTCACGCCCCTCAATTGCGCCGTATAGGATGAATCGGGCATCCGAATTCGGTAAACCGTCTGCCCGAAAACCTCACTATGGCCCAGGAGCAGGACCGTCAGCAATATAAATATCGTCAAATTCCTGGTCAATATCGTCCGCATAAGCCTGTCCTTCTGCATAAAGAATTTGTTTCCAGGTACATTCGTCAATAGTTGTCGTCTCCGCCGCCGTCTCAGCCACGGTTGCCGGCGGAGCCGTATATTCAATTGGCATTGATCAATTTATCCGCTTTCTTATCCTTTAAATCCCATTTGATCTGCAAAATGTCCGATCGCTTGAAAATCTCCTCCACGGTCGAATTGATTTGATTATTGCTCAAGCTCGTCATTGGCCAACTCAATACCTGACCATTCTTATAGCCAATCAAAATTCTGTCATCCGGTTTTTGCTTTTTCACCCATACTATTACCTTTTGCTCCTGCTTTTTCAGCAACTTAGCAATGTCCTTATCCGTAATTTGCGGCTTTTTTACCGCATACTGCGCAAAGCCTTTATCGAACAGACTGTAACTCACCGTGTCCGAAAAAGCAACCTTGCCGTCTTTGCGGAGGTAATCGGTGTAGACTTTCATCTCCACAAAAGGAGAATTGAACTCTACATAATGTTTACTTTTTAGCTGTTTGGCTTGTATCTGGCAATTGGATTCTCTTGGGAGGCTCAAGCCGATAGCCAATATCAACAAACTTGCGGTAATCAATCGCATTTCTTTCCAGCCCTTCCTGCAGGATGATATTCGTGTTGTTTAACATTGCTTTCATATCGGCGTTTTCCAAAGCCATCTTTTCGATGAATCTGGCTTCCGTACCGCGCCCAGCAAAGAAAGCAATAATTATAAGAGAAATGATAAAACCAATAACAGACCAATTCTTTTTTATAAAGTCCATAAAATCCTCATCAAATTACCGTATTCGTGTCGGCTGCCGCCCAAAACACAGAACCTCCAACCGTTATTTTCACCCATCGCACAACACCACCACCGGTTTTAACCGTGTCTATTTTAGTAGCCGTAGCGTTGCTGCTCGTAAGCAATAAAGATGCGCCTGCAAGCGGCTGTGCGATTGCTCCAATCGTCCCATCCGTCAAATCAACAATCGCATATCCTCCCGCATCGTCATCCGCCATTGGCGAATTCTGTGCCCTGAAAACACTTGTCGTGCTGACCCAAAAATAATTTGCGTTTCCGTCATCCGCGTAAAGCTGCAACTGGCCTGGCTCGTTATCTGCCCCTCCGTCGGTAATACTAAGCATACTTGGTTCCGTTGCAGTCGTCCGCCCAACAGCCAAATAACCGGCATTGTTATCCTGGATAATCTCGAAATAAGAGTTCCCCGTACCTGTGACGTCGAGCGTAATCGGACTCGCACCCTGGATCAACTGCGTCGAAACAGCATCCAGATAAGCAATGCCGTCAACCTTGATATTGACCAAGTAAAGGCTATCCTCAGTCTGGCTATAAAGTACATTACCTCCATCCAAATAAATTGAATCTGCTGCAATAGCCGTCAAAGCCGCATCAAGCGGCTGGAAGTTCAATAGATCATAAGGCGTGGCCACTTGTGTCGTATCAACCTCTATATCATCATCCGCTGTAATGTTGATTCCAAATCCTTCATAATTATCCAAAGAATCACCAAAGTTTGCAATCAACATGAAATCATCATCATTGGCCGCCAGCGAATCCCCAAAATCCGCCTTTAGCATATCATCCGCACTGCTCACATCCCATGCCGAATAATCCAGCCAAACCAATTCACCCGTAGGTGCATCGTCCCACATCAAAATCCTGTCCGCTCCAGGATCAGCCGGAAAAACCGCATCATCGCCGCTGATAGCATGCTCGGAGGCGTGCGTTTCTTCCTCATACCCAACATCGTCCGTAAAATCAGCAAGAGTAATATCGGCCAGATCAAGTGCATCATCATCAATCGTATTCGCCGCAATTATTTCTCCGTCTATGCTGTCCACTACCGTCCATGTTACCGCACCGACTTTGATATTCTTGCCCGTTGCAATCGTAAAATCATCAGTAAGATGTAAAGAATCATGTCTTACATCTGAAGTCGTAAGAACATTCTGATCTAAATGGTATCCGTCTATCATATCGGCATTGAGATTTGCATTGACCGTTGTTGACGTAATCACAAACGGCGCCGTCCCGATTTCCAGCGTGTTTGTAAGCTGATTATTCATGCCCAGAGTTGTAATTCCCGATAAAGCACCAGCATTAATGATGAGCGAGTTAATCGTATTGCTGCTTGTCGGCGCCGTAATTGCCTTGTCAAAGCTATATCCAACCCCTTGTGTGCTGGTAACTGCCCACTTAGCAAGTGCTGGATCAGCATTTGCCGTTAATGTCCATGTCATAGCCTCAGATGTTATCGCTGAGCCGTCGCTGTCCGCATCTCCTCTGATACTGAAAATCGGGATACTCTGATCTATTGTTCCTATTCCACCGATCTTGATATAAGGTGCTGCCGATTCTGCACTGATTAAAACCCCGCCAGTATCGATTGCCGCTAAGGTGGCATGCGTTTTTTCTGCGTCCGAATCCCACATTGCCCAGATAGGAGTAGTTCCAGCAATGGAATTTAAAGCCGGGACGACCGTTGTCCCGAGGCCAACTTTGCCCTGATAATTTTGATACAGACCCAGCGTTCCACCATTACCTGTATAAAATGCCAATTCACCAGTATTCGTACACGACCCAATAATTTGTGAACCCAATGTTCTATTCGCTTGAGTATAGAAATCTAAAGTTGCATCTGTCGCAGATACTTCTGAATTTGCAGTCAATCTAATAACATTTCTAACCGTTAAGTTCGCCGTAGATGCCATCGCCCCGATGCCGACGTTTTCTGCAAAATAAAATGACCTATTATCGGCCGCATCAAATGACCAGTATGAATTAGCCGGATCATTCGCCCCAACCATTTTAACAACCAAATTATCAATATCCGTCGCCGAGGCATCCGAATCAGCATCGCCGTATAAAATAAACGACGGCATTTCCTGGTCTCCCGCATCCGAGCCAACAATCAAATTGCCGTCTTGGAAATCATATCCACCTCCCGCGCCTGAAAATACTATCTGATCCGAAGTGTTCCATGTGACAGTTGATATATCGCCATCCGTTGCCGCCCCGGAAATCGTTGGCACTCCTGCATTCACAAATATTTTAATACTGGAATCCGTATTTGCGAACTCTACTTCTTGGGAAACATAAATAGAGGCGGTTTGGCCTTTGCCACCGACGCAAAGATTGTCTGAAATATAAGCTGAATTCCAGGCAGCAGATGCTCCTAAAGTATACGTATCTGCGGCTCCCGGATTGATGTTTGAATAACTTATGATTCCACCACTTGCCCCTGTATGAACTTCTTGATCTGCCGTATTCCATGCAATGCTCCCCTGATCATTGTCGCTTGCCACAAAATTAAGCTGTCCAGTAGTTCCTCCATTGGCTCCGGTCGTTATTGGCTTGTCGAAAACATATCCTGCGGATTGTGTGCTTGTTATTCCCCAATAAGCAGCCGTCGGATCACTTGCTCCGTTTAATGCCCAAGTTATTGTTTCATTTGTTGTAGTGCCATCCGTATCCGCATCACCAGTTATTTTGAAATCTGGTGTAATTTGATCCGTTGCCGTTAATGCTCCCAAATACATATCGGCATTCAGAACACTAAAAATATCCATTGACTGATCGTCAAAAGCGATTTGCCCTTTCCCAGTCCCAAGTCCGAAAAACTTATCATCAGCAATCACCACATTATCGCTGATGTTCACAGTATCAAGGTTCGTCACACCCGCCAAATCCGTGAAAGTGTTCACCCACAACGAATCCGTCAGCAGTGTTATGCTCGTGTCCACCATGGCGATAAGAGTCTGCACCACCACATTCTCAAAGCCAAACCAACCCGGGTGTGTACTGCCATTGATCGAGAAATTCAGCGTATCCCCATCGATCACCAGCAAAGGCACGATTGGCCAGGTTCCCTGCGGCATGCCGGCGTGATACGTGCTGTCATCCAAATTGAAATAAATCGTCCGCGCCTGCGAGATCCCGGTTGTATCCCGCACGAAAAATAACCGGTTCTGGTGATGGCCCAGGTCCGCCCAGACCGAACTCACCAATCCAATCAGTATAGCAAATACAGCCAACCACATACTCAGCCTTAGCCTCAGCCTCAGCCTTTTATCTGATATTTTTTTCATCTTCGTTACCTCGAGCTGAATGCCGTAGCATACAATTTAATCCAGCTTCCTGCGCCACCCGCCTTGTTATCCGCCGTCCCGATGATTTCAACCCTCCAGAATGGCGCCGCGAAAATAGTGTCCTCGGTTATGTGCGCCATCCAGCTCCCGGTTGTATCGATGTTTGCCAGATAAGTCTTTGCCTCGGTCGTCCCGTTCCATACCAGTGATTTGACAAAGACGAACTTGGCCAGGTCGGCCGTCCGGTAACTCGCATCCGTCCGGTAATAGACCCATTGGTAAACATTCAGCTTATAGCCACTCGAATCCGTCGAGCTGCTATCGCCCACCTCAGCCGCCAAGTCCATGAATGGCCATGTGAACATCACCTCGCTATAAACCGTATCCGTCCCGGTCACCCAGAACGTATCCGCCAGCACGCTATCCGTCCGCGCCTTCCATTGCTCGAACGAACCCGCACTCGCCCACGCACCCGATCTCTGCGAAGTGATTGCCTGCCCGAAAATCACCTGGCTGCCGATGAGCAAAGCCAAAATTATCAATACTTTTTTCATGCCGATTTTCTCCAAAATAAAACAGGGCGCCGCCGCTTTCGCAACGCGCCCTGTTCGTAAGGAAGGTAAAGATGTGTGGATTAAGGTCTCTAAATCAGACCACTTTTTCAATATGCTTTTTTATTCATTTGTTAAGCAAAATAGGCTCTTGTTTGTAATATCCAACCAGCTTGATTATAAACGTATCGATGCGGTCATCCAACTCCCCGATCTGCTCTGTTTGAAATCTCTGCGTCGACTCGCTTCCTTCTGTTGTTACTCCATCCTTAAAACTTGCTGCAGAAACATTGATATATCCACTTTTGAACTCTAAAGGATAATATTTTGAACTATCGGATATTTTGAAATCAAACTGTGGCCACTGATGATGATATAACATCTCTTCATACTTTATCAGCTTTTCTTGATTTTTCTCCATTTGCACGGTCACTACAATGAACCCGTCCTCTTCGTTTGCCTTTCTTGCCGCCTTAATCTCATGGGTTTTTTCAATAAACTTGAATTTATTTCCTTTCGTCAAACTACCGCTGTCCAGAAATCTCTCTAGCAAAACAGTTTCCCCTTTCCGCAGAATAAGACCGCCATCAGTCACTTTCCTCCCGTCAATACGAATATTCACCAATGCCCTCTGGAATTCATTTTCATTCACAAGCTTGATCTCGTACTCTTCCTCAAAAGGCACTTTCAAAATTATATCATATTTCGCACTCTCTTCGAGACTTAATTTCTCCCCTGTGGGAATCAAAACCGTTATCTGTGCCTCAACTATACATCCCCACACTAAACAAAACAGTATGAATCTTTTCATCGCTCCTCCTTTCTAAGGAATGACTTTCAGCCTTGTCAAATTAGGCGGCCCCGGCCTGTCATCGTAAATCTCGTAATAAACCGACTGACTCGGCAAGCTCTCATTGCCCACCCGGTCGACCGCCGTCATATATGCAAAACCAACGCCAACCGCAAGCCGCTGCTCCCACACGTACATCTCATTTTGCTCGGACGTGTACCACTCCCCGATCTCCACCCTCTCCACGTAATCAGCACTCACTCCATTGAGGATTAACCGGTATCTTACGACGTCCGTATCTGGCGGCGCTGTCCACTCTACTTGCACCGTTCCCCCTAGCGGAATTCTTACCGTGTCTGGCAACGATGCCGTATACCCAATCCTTGCCGTGAATACGCTCAAGACTATCAAAAAACTGCTTAGCTTCTTCATAAAGCTGCTCCACCGTTTCAATCGCATTGCCTCCTCATCTAGATGGCCTGCTCTCTCGTCTGCCTGGCCTCCGCTTTCGCCTCTTGCCCGTTTTCTCCTTCGGCGTCCCGAAAACTCCGGTGTTGTCCTTACTTCCGAATAATTGCCGCTTTGCCGCCCTGAATAGCGGCACTTGCCCCTCCAATAACTGAACCGGTGCCTTTAATCGATACTCTAATTGCCTCTTTGCTTCTTTTTTCGCTCCTAATGGCTCTTTTAACATCGGCGGTCCATATATCAGCTTACCCATCGCATCGCCAAATCCCGCCACTGTTCCAAACGTCGGGCCACCTAAAAAGCTGAAGGAGCCTCCTCGATAGCGTAATGCCCTCAAATAATCCAACGCAATGCCCATGCCGCCCACCCAGCTTATATTCTCGATCAGCCGTTGAATTGGTTGCTCTTTAAACGACGGCCTTTTCTTTGCCCCTATCAATGCCCGCACGTCGCCAACCATTTCTCCCAGAACCGGAAAGGCCGTCAGAAATATCAACAGCGGCTTTAAATTCCCTTTTCCCGCCTCTTTGACCATATTCTCCCACAAAAACCGCGTCTGGTTATAAGCGTATTTCTTGAACTGCGTGACGATTCGCCCGCCCGCGCTCGTCCACCACAGCGGCAACTCCATTGCTCCGTGCCTGAATTGTGTAATGTCGCTCACCAGCTTGCCTGCGGTTAAAAGCTCCCGTTCGCTCAGTCCTTTGTTTGCCAATATCTTCTCCGGATTGAGTGCCAGCTTTTTTAAAGCCCTGATCTCTATATCTTTGAAACTTCCCCGTTTCATCCCTTTGGCGACAATATCTTCCACAAATACCTTGCCCATGTTGGCAGAAAGAATGCGGTTGAATTTCTCTGTTGCCGTAAATCCCGTGTACTTTAATGACTTTTGCGCCCAGTTTCCATAAGCCCCTCCCGCTTCTTCCATGATCTGCCGTATGGTGCTTTCCAGCGCCGCCCCGGTCTTTAAAGCAAAATCCCGTCCCTCTTGTGTTAGTGCCCTTTGAAACCCTTTCGCAAAACTCTTGAAATTCGTAAACATCAATGTGTTCACCGGCTGGGATGCATTGGCGATGCTGGCGAATGTCAATTTCGTCAATACCTGAAAATTATTCACCACCCGCGATAAATCCTGCCACAAGCTTTCCTGTATGTCTTTGCCGGCGTACCTGTCAAATAAAGCCTTTGCAAAACCGGCATCGCCTCCCTCATCATAAATTCCGCTGATCAGCTCCTTTATCTTTTCATCCTTTATTCCGAATCGCTTCGCCTCTGTCAGCCGCCGCTCGGCATTGTTGATGTACAGCACCAATTCCGCCATCGGGTCCTTCATCCGCGCAAATTCCGGGATCCAATCCGGCCTCTCGTGCTGCAATCCCGCACCCCGCCTCTCGTTCACTCCGATCAGGAACTTGCGAATTTTGTCCTCAGCATCGATCATCGGAATCTTGTCTGTTTCCGCGATCTTGCGGATGATCTCTTCCCTCCGCGTCCGCAGCACGGTCTTTAATCGCCTCATGTCCCAGTACTGCGGAAAATAATTTATCCGCGCCGTCCAGGGTTTGCGCTTTCCATCCTTCTTCAAAATCGTGAAATCTTTCCCCAATGCCAATGCCCGCAGCTCCACCTTCTTGAAATATTGCCGCGTCAAATCCGTCGCCGTCTTTACTTCCGGCAATACCGCCGTCCCTCTTCCCTCTAAAATGTTTCGTAAATTTTCCTTTGCAGCCAGGTCAGTTATATCTTTATTATCCTTGCGCATAGCTTTGATCGCGGCGATCCAGCTATTCTTCAATTTTTCCGTCGCTACGCCGGCATTCACCTCAAAATGATTCTGCGCCTCGGTAATCATCCCCGCCATCGCCTCACCGCTTTTTCCCTGCTTTCGCAATACCGCCGAACCCGATCTTATCGTCTTTTTATAGATATTCTCCATGGCCACCCGCGTCATGCTCTTTTCCGGCAGCTCATCGATCAATGTCCCGTCCGGACTCCGGTGATCTTCTTTGGTAAAAGTGTTCCGTATCTTTGCCGCGGCTGCCGCTTCTTCGGGATTGTATTTCCGCCCCTCCACCATCTCGTTCAAAACGTCAAGGCCCTGCTTCTCGGTCAGCTTTTCGGCATTGTAGCCTTTGGCCTTCAGCAGAGTGTTGAAATCATCAGTTCCGTAATCATCCATCTCGTTTAAAATCGCCTTCGTCAATCCCCTGCTTGCCTCCTTTTTTTGCAATGAAGTCGCCGTCGCCGCACTCTTGTACACCTTGATCATTTTAGGCGCAAGATTCCTTGTTTTCCCCAATCCCGTTCCGCCGACGTCCTCGAATCCCTCTGCCACGATCCCAAACCTGGGATGGCGGTAATCCTTCACCAACTGCCTGATAGCCTTCACGCCCATGCTGCCCAATGCCGCCGTCGTCACCATTCCCGCCGCCCCTTTCACCGGATCATAAGTCCAATTCCCCTCCTCATCCCTCTCCACCCCCGCCACTGCTCCAACCGGTGAGATACCATGCAAAATATTCGGATCCGCCGCACTGAATGTGCCCTGGTTGCCGATTGCGGATTTGATTTGAGTAGGGGAGAAAACTACATAACTTTCCCCCTCAATATTAAATTTATTTCCTTTTTGGCTTCTAAATGTAGCGTTATAAATAACTCCGTCAAAGCCGCTTTCAAGTATATCTTTTTCTGCTTTATATGCAGGATTATGTTCGATCAGATTTTCTAAATTGTAATATCGAACATAAGGGTCTGTCCCAATCCACGACGAACTCGGCATTCTGCCTACATCAATTCTACCTCTTAGTGCCTCAGTAAATCTCAATTTATCTATCAAGCTTTTTTCGTCGCTACTTAATTCAATTGAATTTTCTATCAAATTATTTTTCTCGAACTTTTCCCTATTCAGTATTTCATATCTAATTTTCCTTACATCTATTGGTTTTTCTAACTTTATAAATACCGGATAAATTGAACCATTTTTTATTTTCTTCCCTTTTATATGTGTAGCATACTGCGATGCCAATTCTTGTGATTCTGTAAAGTGAATTCCAAAATCCATCTGGAGCCCACTTGGCGTAAAACTTTTTTCTTTTTTAGGTTTTTTAAATTCAATTATGTTTGCCTTTGTCCCATGATACACCACCAGCGGCTTGCCTTGTTTATCCACCACTTTGCTTGCCTTTTCCGGCTCCTTCTCCCAATCCCCAAACCACTTTTTAAATTCCGGCGTTTTCGTTTGTTCCCCCATCCCAATACCAGGCTTAATACCATGCAAAGCTATTGATTCTCCCTTTTTTTCGGCCGCCTTGCGCATGGCATAATCAGCCTTTCCTCCCGTATAGGGTATGGCCTCGGTTTTGGCCTTAATCGAAACACCTTTCTGATAACCTGCTTCAATCTGGTTATAAATCTCATTCTCATATTCTTTCATTCCCTCCAATTTTCTTGCTCGTTTGAATAATTCTTCTTGTGATTCATAAGGTTTTGCCCTTCCAAATCCTATCTTTGTTAAAAATCGCTGAAACGCTTGTCTTTTCTCATGTGCGACATAACTTGCTTTGGTCTCTTTGCCGTAGGGTATAATAACATCATTTATGCTACTTTGCAAGGCATTTTGCCAGTCTTTTGTACTTTTTAATTCTACCGGCCTTATATTGTCGATAACTTCCCTGGCCGTAGAGAGCCTCTTTTCAATGGAATAAATCATTGTTTTGTTTTTTGCTTCAGCCAATTTGCCTGCTAGCCTGGTCTCTTCCTGTTGCCATTCCTTTATGGTTTTGCCATCATAGATAATCGGTTTTTCTTTTATTCTCTTTGCAAACAACTCCTCTTGCTTCACCGGCTTTTCTTTTGCTCCAAACATTCCAACTCCACCCCTTCCCTCAATCGGCAAGCTCTCTTTGCCAATCTTCCCTCGCGGCACCTCCGCCTGCGGCCTCAACTCCATCGGCGTTATCTGCTCCCCCGCCGCCGTCTTTTCAATTCGGTTTTTTAGTGTAGCTTCTGGTTTTACAAATTCTTCAAATCCTTCTTTATAATAATGATCAGCAATTTGTTTCGCTTGAATTTGTTTCAATATTTTACCGGTAGTTTCGTCAATTAAATCATAAGTCTTTTTATTTTCTGAAAGTCGATAATACTGCCCTTCTTCTGCTTCATATAGTCGGCTTGATTTAGCACTTAATCTTTTAAATCTAATTGTATCTTTTGATAAAACTTTTGGCTCTACTTTTTTCGGCGTTATCTGCTCCCCCGCCGCCGTCTTTTCAATCCGCGTCGCTATCTCTTTTTCAACACCTTTCGCCAAATCCGGGTATTCTGCCAGAACTTCAGGGGGTACGGCGCGGCCTCTATTTAGTGCGTCTTTCACAAAGGCTTTGTGTGAATCCGGATCACGAAACACAGGAGAGCGACTTTCTTTGTGTGTTTCAAAAAATTCTGCCAGCGTCATCTCCCACGGCTGTTTCGCCCCCGGCATCTGGTATCTGGCTTCTGACTTCTGGCTTCTGACTTCCGACTTCTGGCTTCTGCCTTCTGCCTTCCCCTTTCTCACCCTCCCAATCACCTCCTGCTCCTCCCACGGCTCCACAACCTCCTCGATATGATCCTTCAGTCGCGCTCCTGCCCCGGTTTGCTCCTCTACCCGGTAAACATCGCCCTTCCTGCTCACAACTTCCCCAACTTCCAAATCCCCCGCAGCCTTGCTTTCCGGCACCTCTTTTTTTGCAATATCGCCAAACCGATTCTCCGCAATTGTCTGATCCTTTTTAAAGCTCGCCTCCAAACCCTCTGCCGCAAATTTCTGACTTCTCACCTCTGACTTCTGACCTCTGATCCTCCTCTCCGCCTTTAACAGCTCAATCAGCTCATCCCCCGACTTTACGTCATATCCCTCCATCCACAAGGTCTTTGCCAAATCATCCGCCGCAACACCGTCTTTACGTATGAGGTCCATCCCGATGTCTTGCTGCAATTCCTTTGTCCTGTAATCCCTCGATGGCTTTATCCCCACTAGCCGCACTCTCTCCCGCAATGACAATTCCTTTGGTCTTATATATTTTTTCTTCCTCAGTTCGCGTGAAATATCTTCACGCGGCGCCACGTACTGCTCGCCTCCAATAGTCTTTACCTGGAGCTCTTGCCCTACTTTTTCCACCATTCGATCTGCTTGAGCCGCTTCCACGCCTGCCACTTTTTCGGATACACCCGGCTCAATTTCTTCCCCGACTCGCTGAAGACCGCCCAGCCCTTGCCGACTTGCTTTACCATATTCGCCTCCGCTAACCGTAATCTTGCTCTCGCCATGCAGTTTTCCCGCCTTTATCAGCGCTTCGTTCACTTCATCGGCCAAATACCCGCTGCTTTTCGGCACTCCCGTCCTGTGCAGTTCTGGAATATTAAGCCTTTTTGCCGTCTCTAACAGCTTTTTGTTACTGATATTTTCCATGCTCTCTGGCAAGGTGATCGGATGAGCCGGTAACAATCCTCTTATTTCCGTCGCCCTTTGGCTGATCTCTTCCTGCGTCAAATCACCAATCTCGGCATTGGTCTTTTCCATCGCCACGATCGCTGCTTTTTCCGCATTGCTTAATTCTACCCCGGAACGAATCTTAAGCTTCAATGCCTTGAATCCCTTTGATACCCCTTTCCCCACCACGCCAAATCCCATCCACACGGCCGCATCTTCCAGACTGTGCAATGCCCGTTCTTTAATGTTCTCCGCCGGCCTCGTTGCTCCAAATGCGGATCCCGCTACCGCCTCTCTGGCCAGTAATCCTTTCATCCCTCCCAATCCCAGCTTCTTAACCACTCCTCCTCCCAATCCCCCGGCACCGATCATCATCGGCAAGTCCGCCGCCGCTCCACCAATAAATTCCGCCGCGCCTTCGCCAAAGCCCTTGCTCTCCGGCCGCTCATATCCCCCTGTCAAATATTTCGTCAAATTCGCTTGCAATAATGGATTTGCTTGAGTTGGATTTCCCATCCCGTAATTGGTCGCAATGTTCTCCAACAAACTCAACCCCGTTCTCTTGAGAAATCCCGGCTTCTCTTGCTCCGCCTCAGCCTTAGCCTCCGCTTTAACCTTAGCCTGCCTTTTCCCTATCCTCGTCTCAAATTCCCCAAACGTCCCCAAATCATATTCTTTGCCCACGCTCTGAAAAAACTGCAACCGGTTCTCCGGCGTACCCATCCGCCTAGCAAACTGCTCCGCCGTCCCTAAATCGTATTCTTTCCCAACCGTGTCAAACAATATTTTAAAATTATCCGGCATTAATCAATCCAGTCGATTTTCTTTTTGCCATCTGTTGCTGATTCTTTTTCCTTTTCTATACTGCTTTTCTGCCTTCGCACCTCATTGTATTGGCGCTTTAATTCGTTCCGTTCGTTATTTAATTCGTTCAACTTTTGTACTAATGCTTCCGGTGTTGTCCCAAATTGTTTGGCTAAATCCTTTGGATCATCACTCCCCAATATTTCACGGATTTGATCCGCTTCGTATTCATTTTGCTTCATCTCCGTATCGATCTCGCTCAATTCGGTTTGTCTCTGTTGCCTCTTCTCCCGCATTATAGTAGACCAATCTTTTCCTGAAACTTTACCTATTCCTTCTATATCCTCTGTGATCAATTCCGGTTTTTCTGCTTCTGCCCTAGCTCCATAATACCGCGCCTGCGCCTTTTGCGTCTGCCCGCGCGTAATCGCCTCATAAGCATCCGTCAAGCTCTGCATCTTGTATTCCGGCACCTCTGCCGGCACCAACCCCTTGAATACCTCCCGCATCTCCTCCGGCACTGGCACGGTCTTTGCCTGCAATTTCCCGGTATCAAAAGGAATGTCCTCACTTCCACTGATTAAATTCGTCATCGCCCCAAGAACACTCTTCTTGCTCTCCGGGTCGTAATCCCCGCTCTTTGCCAATTGCTCTAGCAATCCCATCTTGGCAGTAAATTTCTTCTCCCTCATTCCTGCTTCTTCTTTACTCTGCTCCTGCTCTCTTTTAAATCCCTGCTCATCCCGCTGCATCGCCATCTTTTGCAAAAAACTATTCCGCGCCATTTCCTTCTCAAGCTTCCTCTCCCTCTCCTCCTCCGCCCCGGTCTTGATGATCTGCGCCGTCTCCAGGATATTCTGCAAAAAAGGCGATCTCTGATATTGTGGCATTTCTTCTACCTTTTTAGTTTTTGATTATATCTGGTATTTTTCAACCACAAATAATTTGCTCTGCTCAAAAGAGGTAAGCATGGTTTTTCGAATAAATTCATCTGCCTTGTCTTAATAGAATCACCTGAATATCTTGTCATAAGTATGCTTTGATTTATTCTTGTATAATCGAAACTTTTCACTCTTCACTCTTAACTCTTCACTCTTAACTTCTTCACACCCCCGGCACCCTCATCCCAAGCCCATGCGACTGCATCTCTCCAAGACTGCCCCACTTTTCCCCCTGCCCTTGCTCCTCATCGAAAAATCCGAAATTATACAGCACCGCCAACTTTCCCAGCGTGCCAACGGTATCTCCAAGCAAATTCATATTGTACGCATCAACATCCTCTTTGCCCGCCTCATACTGATTCTTCATGCCGATATAATCCAGCACGCTCTGCCGTTTCATCCCGGCCAGTTCCGGCTCGATCCCAGCCAACCCCCGCGCACCTTCGTAATTCGCCCCGGCAATCCCGCTCAGCACCGCCCCGGGCGGCAACCGGTTCGCCGCCCCGTACTGCTTCACCTGGCCCGCCATCCTGTCCGTTTGCGCTCCGATATTCTCCCTCGCCCGCCCACGCAATCGCCCAAGCATGCTGTCCGATAAAACAATGTCATCCCGGTACTGATCCGGGTTCACCATCGTGTTCTTTCGTCTGCCCGTCAAATAATTGAACGCTCCCAAACCCGCGCCAATACCCAACTGAGCTAATAATGATAATGCCATTTTCTTGATCCTCTTAATGCCTTGGTGGCTGAATTGAAACTAAAAAACAATAAGGGCAAGCCATTCCTCACAACTTGCCCTTATCTCTGGCCTGATGGGAGTAGGGCCATGAGCTATTCTTTCTTCTCTCTCTTGTCAAAAATCAAGTTCTTCAAAGCTCCGCCCGCTTCGTTGATTTCCTTGACGATCTCTTCGGCTTCTTCTTTGGTCAGTCTATTATCTTCAAGAGCCTTCTTCACCGCCCGCGGCACATCGCTCATCTCCTTCAAAACCACCCCTATGTTATCAGATAGATAGCCGATCCCATTCTTGATCTTTACCAGGAAACCACCGGCAACGATCATCAATACACCAATGATCGCCGTTACCAAAAACGCAATTTGTTCCGTGGACATATTTCACCTCATTTGGTTTTTGATGAAAACAATAATTGAATTATTTTTTTGATCCATGACCAAACCTTGTAAAAAATTCCTTCACTGCCCTGGTGCTGCGGCCCACTCTTGGCCGCCGCGTGAACAACTCCGGCTCCGAATAAACCCCCGAAAACTTTCTCCGCAACTTCACATATTTCCCCAGCCGGCGGATAAATAATCTTTACCACCGCTGTAATCCCGTAGCCAATTAATCCCAACGTGCGCTTGAATCCATCGCGATAATAAAATGGCACACTCACATTCATCTGCTGATCGGGCAATGTCCCTTTCACATAACCTATAGTCGCCACCTTCGCTTTCTGATAGCGGATCTGCGATCTGATTTTCAATGCCTCCCCTTTCACCGCCAATGTTTCTTTTATGCTCATTTGTCGAATCCTAACAAGTCATCCAAAAACTTTCCTAGGGATGGAAAATTTACCGTCTCATCCAATCTGTACCAAAACTCCACCTGGTGCGTGTAAAAATAGTCCCAGACAAACTTGGACAATATCACCACAGCGATCATCAGCAAAACCTTTCGCCCGCTCCACCTGAACCTCAATCCCATAATCCCCACACCGATCAAAGCCAACCTGTCCAAATGCTTCACTAGGTGCCAAATATCCCGCAATGCTGCCATGCCCTTGTGGTGATCGATATTGTCCATGATCCCGTTCAAAGCTCCCGTTAAAAGAATCATGGTCAGGAATATCCAAAAAAACTTGTCCTTTTCCCGTATCCACCTGTATCTCACTTCCATCAGGCCGCCTCCATTTTCTGCAGCCTGCTGTCTATTTCTTTTATTTTATCCAGAATTTCCTCGAATGTCTTTTTAAACCAGCTATCCCTCTCTTCCTGCGTCGCCCTGTCTTTTTCCAGTTCCCCCAGTCTCCTGGAATAGTCCTGCAATTTTTTATCGTGATAATTCGCAAGCTGCTTAACTAATCTTAAATCCGAACACGGCGCATCGTGATGCTTTTGCCGCGATCTCACTATAAGGTTGATCACGGCTACAATGAAACCGCCTATAATAGCATAAGCAACTGTTTCGATCATGCATTCTCCAGTGCTAAATCTTGAATCGTTAATCGTAAATACTATTTTATCAATTATCAGTTATGTAAAGTACGTTGATGCCAAAATATCCAATATCCGCCAACGCCGTCAAATCCGCCCAATTACCATCCGCTCCGCGAAATTGCAGCAAAATATTGCTGCTCGAAAGCAATGGCTCAACAAAAATCAACGAATCGCATGTATTATAACTCATCGAAGAAAAAGCCATCACCACGTCTCCAAGCTTGATCTCAAGCTCACTCCCATTTGCCGATAATGAGTAATTGGCATTGCTGTCCCCCTTGCCCAATGACACAATACCAATCGCATCCCCGTTTTGTTTATTAGTCAAAAGAACATTAATGCTATCCGGCCCTGTTGCATCATCAATCTCCACCTTGCTATGCCGCACCGTACGCGCCAATCCTCCATCAAAGCGCAGACGCGATGCCAACCCGCTTAACGTATGATTGCCCGCCTCCGTATCGATAAACTGCATGTGATCGCCTGTCTTGCCGATGGTCGTTGAACTATTTTCTATTTCAAAATCCCCCGTTGTCCGTAATCCCGCCAATGCCTGTAATTGTCCTGTTGATCCGTCAATCTTCACTACATCAGTGGTCACACCGCCTACCTTTGCTTGGAAAATGATGTCTTTATTAGGCAATGTGCTGGCAATATAAGTTACTCCATTCGTTACGTACCACGTCGAACGCGATGTGTCATTCCAAATGATCGTATACCCATCGCCGTTCGTTTCCCCGGCCCATACCGGCTCGCTGAAAATAACCCGGTCACACCCCGCATTGATCACCAAATCTCCCTCACTCCAAAAACCGAAATATCCCGCACTATTTTTACCAATCTGAATGAACGAGCTATAGCCTCCGGGCACCGCCTCCGAATCTGCCCACAAAAAGAGTGCATGTGTCGTTTTGTTGTAGAATATCGCCGCTTGGTCATTTGCCGCCAACACGATGATCGTATCGATCACCGTCGTATCAGCCGTCATCTTGACAAAATCACTGTCCCCCTCTACGATCTGCGTTAAATTCGATACGTAATTATTGATGATCCGCATCAATGCCGCCGACTGCTCCGTCGTCAATCCTCCGCTCAAACTGTTCAGCAGCTCGTCATAATGCCGGAAAATCCGCTCAAGATTCGCCGGCGTAACGTCCTTCTGATTGATGATCTTATTCGGCCGCTTCTTCGTCTCCGCATCAACATCCATCCAAATCAAGCCGACAATCAGAACCGAAATGATGAATCTATATGTTTTACCGAATTTCATTTCACTCCTAACTCTTCACTCTTAACTCTTAACTCTTCACTCTTCACTCCCTCACCACACATCAATATAAACCTGCAACCCTCTCACCTTCATGTCCATGCTCCCACTCGCCAGATAAGACTCGAATGTTATCTCCGCCTCTCTGAAAAAATAATCCGGATACATCTGCGTCACCGTGTAATGCGTCGTGTCTGGCGTAATGATCCTGCTGTAGGAACGACTCTGGGTTTCATCGGCAATCCGTACTCTTATTTGCCCGTTGGTCATCCCTTGCGCCTGTATGGCGATCTCATCTATCTTTTTCAGCCGCCTCGGGTCGCCAATATTCAGCAACGACGTCGTAACACTCCACTCGATCTCTTCACCAAAAACGCTTTCGTCATGGTTGAACGTCACCACCCTGTCAAACGCGCACAGCAACAGTCGTCCATCAATATCATAAATCGCAAACGTGGGATCATACTCCGTCTCCCTCTGGTACCACTCGTTTCGCTCCGGGTGATAAACCAGGATCAATCCACCCAATACCAGCAACAACTCTCTATTAGCTTTATCCCAGCCGAAAAAACTCTGCCCGTTCACCGAATCCTGGTAAGCCTGCTGCATTAACTCGGCGCTCATCAGCTTTTCCAATCCCGCATCGCGGTACATCAGCACGTCCTCCCGGTCCATAAAATAAAGCACGTTGTCGATTACGATAAATCCGTTGCTCGCATACAATCCCCGCCGCGCAAAACCGATGTCCTGATAATACGCCCCAGCACTGAAATTGCCCTGGCTCATCGAATTCCGCTTCAGGATCACCAGTCGGTCATCCCTCTTGGCAATCGCCCGGTTCTGATCGGCGTCGCCCACTTCTGTTTGAATGATATTCAGATTCGGAAAAACATCGAATTGATTCGTCGGCGAATAGCGGATCACGTCATCCTCGCCCTCCTCCGCACTCACGATGTACGCCCGGTCGCCAATCACCACGTGCTGCGTATAATCCGCATCAATGTCCGCCGTCCCCGCGGCGATCTCCGTGTACTCATAAAAATCAGTGCCCGCCGTAAGGTCCACTCCAACCCAACTGCTGTACACTCCTGCAGAATAGGTCCAGGTCCGTTTAATGGTAAAATCCACTGCTTTGCTCGAAGCTGAAAGTCCCAATGGCGTCGCTACATCCTTATCAAAATGAATTCTCGATATCCGCCCGTACACAGGTTCATAAAAAATTGTATCAATTGTCGCATCGGTAACACTTCCGGTGCTGCTTCGCAAATCCAAAACAACGCCTTCGCTCAAATATCCGTCTTGAGCAAAAGCGTTTTGTCCTACTTCGTTGCCAATTTGCATCCTGTTCAGGAAAAAGCCATTCCACCACGTACAATATTCATGCGTATAGGTTATATCCGTCAATTCGGAGCTCGTCGGCAAGGTTTCTACGACGCTCCAGACAGAACTCACACTATCCGGACTTTGGCTCGCACTACCAGATACCGCAAAACCGATGCTTGTCAATCGAGATAAATTCACGCTATCCCCGGCCACCTCTATTTTCAGCCCAGCCTTGCCGTAATAACCCGCATCCATTGTGAAAGTGCTATCACTTAAAAGGGTATACTGTCCATCATCGAAAATCGCAAACAACTTGAAATGATAATATTGATAATTATCGTCCGAATCGATGTCCAGCGCCGTCACAGTATCCGAAAGTGAGATTGCTAAACTATCTTGCACCACCGCCGCCCGCGTCAAATACCAACCCGTGTAATTCAAATCGTCCGCTCCGGTTTCCTCGAACAACTCCCGGTCCATGTACTCATACCGCATCGGCTCGCTCGCCCCCGAGATCCTCACAATCGAATTATGCACATCGAACCGCACCGTATCGCCATCGGCAATCGTTACCCCCAACGGCAACTCCAGCGTATCGTGCGCCTGACTCACATAAGTCGTCCCGCTCCAATTCACCCGCACCAGGGACACACTGTCCTGCAGCAATAGAAACCGGCTTGCATCCGTGTCATCGGTCACCTCCACCCCGGCCCTCAGCTCGCCAAATCCTGTACATACATTGCGGTACCCCTTCACAGTCTGCCACTCGCCCTTCTTCACTTGCCGCAGATTCTTCACCCACTGGTGACGGTACCCGCCCAATTCCGTCTCCACCACGTCCGACAGCATGCCTCCCGGCTTGATATCCAGACGAATCATCTGCCCGCCAAACACAATCGTGACGCAAAATAAAAGCACGGCTATTTTTATCGAATTCTTCAAATCACAGCCTTTCCAACAGCTCATATCCTCCCCCGCTCTCATAATCCGCCGATTGCCTGTTAAAAACCGTATTCCGCAAAATGCCCTTGATCCGGGTGAATTCCACATAATCCTCTTTGTAGAAATTATATTCATTGCTCAGCTTGATGCAGGTGCCAAATATCAACCCGTCCCACAGATCCTCGCTCTCCCATTCCGGCACATTGCTCTCCGTATCCGTATCGTAATCGTCATCGTCATCTTCGAGGTCTACCAATAATTTGCCTAGGCTGGTGTAATGCAGCGTCATGCTGAAATCATCCGGCGCTCCCGGCACGATCAGCTTCTTCGTCGCTCCATCCCCCTCGATGGTGAAACTGTACCGCGTGTCATAATCAAAGCCCGGCGCCCCTTGAAAGGTATAACTGCCCCGCAGACTGCCTTCCTTTGCAAATAGTTCCAAAAAATCACTCGGCAATATCCAGTAATCCTCATCCGTTTCGCGGTTATCTTCATCGACAGTATACGTCCGCTGAATGCACTTGCACTCCCGGTTGGCCGCCATGTACACCTTTCGCATCCGCCTGAGCACAGTCTCGTGATTGATCTTGGCCAAATTCGCAGACTCCAACCGGTTCAGAATGTCAAAGCATATTCCGTTTATTGCGTTGCTCATTATTCTTCTGCTTTCATCACAAAATCGACACCAAGATAAGAATTGATCCGATTGATCAACGCTTCCTCAAGGTTTGTATTCCTGGGAATCTTTTTGGCTTTGGCTAACTCGATCAGCGTTCCGTCTACGATCAAATTATGAAACTCGACGGGTATGATCGGCTCGAGTGAATAATACACTTCATCGTCATTATCCAATGTCGTTGCGGGGTTGATCGACGCCACTTTGCCCGCTCCGTCATAATCGGTGATCAGATGATTGCCGATCAATGTATGCACGCCATCGCTGACCGCATACAAAGCTAAAAAGTAATCATTGTAATAATCATCAATCAGGCTGGCGCCGGTATTCAGCGTCACTTCATCAAAGGTAATTGCCTTGATGTCCGTCACCTTGCCGTAAACAATATCCGCAATCCGCTTCCGGTATTGCAGCCTTACATCAAGTTCATCTATCTCCGCCATCGTCGGATAAACTTGCACATAACGCCCCTCGTCCACGAATAACGGAAAGTCCTCGCTGGCTATGAAATCGGGATTGACCCCGATTATTGTCTTATTGGCGACGTCCACCGGTGAGGCTGGTTTGTAATTTCCCGTGTCTTTTTCAAACTCTCTCTCGACGTTGATCAGCCGCAATGAATCGCCTGGCACTTCCACTTGTGTCCCTATCTGATCGGCTTTCACTGTCGTTTTGATCAAATATTGCTGAAACACCGGCAGCAATAACTGGCTTATGCTTTTGTTTGCCATATTCACAAACCGCAGCAACATCAAATCGCCAATATTGTTCTGACCGGTTAGCCCGGAATAGCTCCTGGCTACTGACATAATCTCGAAGGCATCCATCAAAAATCTCCTTATCTATTTGGCTTTTATTACCTGGTTGACGGTCAGAATCGCGTTGATCTTTGCCGCAAAACTATTTTCCAAGCTGGCATCCTTTTCAATCCTGTTCGATTTCGACAGCTCGATCAGCGTCCCATCCACGATCAGATTGTGGAATTCGTCCGGCAAAATAGGCACTAATGCGTAAAACACTTCATGTCCGTCCGTCAGATCTGTAACCGGCGATATAGTCGCTACCAATGTCGAGCCTGCATAGTCGGTGATCAAATGCGTCCCGTGCAAAGCATGCTCCCCCGATGTCACTTTGTACAGCGCAAGGTAATAATCGTTGTAGTAATCATCTGCCAAATTAGCTCCCACATCGAAAGTCACCGTGTTAGAACCGGCTCCCACATCCTGCACCTTGCCGTAGATCATGTCCGCTATCCGTTTCCTATATTGCAGCCGCACATCCAGGGATGTCATCGTCGGATAAACCTGCACATAACGCCCTTCATCAACGAATAAGGGAAAATTAACTTTGGCAATGAAATCGGGATTGACCCCGATTATTGTCTTATTGGCGACGTCCACCGGTGAAGCAGGCTTGAAATTGCTTCCCGCGGCCACCAATTCCCTCTCCACATTAATCAGCCGCAGCGCATCACCAGGAACTTCCACCTGCGTGCCGCTTTGGCTCAGTTTTATCGTCGTTTTGATGAGATATTGCTGGAATAACGGCAGCAATAGCTGGCTGACACTCTTGTTTGCCATATTCGCAAAACGCAAAAGCATCAGATCACCAATGTTATTTTGCCCTTCCAACCCACTATAGCTCCTGGCTACCGACATAATTTCAAACGCATCCATCTCTTTTTATCCTTTCACTTCTTTCGGGATGAATTTCCCTTCCTCATCCAAATACATGTCCCACATCTGCTTTGCCACCTCCGGCTTGCTGCCTTCGACAATGGCGCTCAGATGCGTCCCATAATAGACAACTAAATTCTGCAAATGCGCCCCCAATAAACAATTCTGGCTCTCACTTACGTTCGGCAGCCTTTGAATGTATTGCAACCGAAATCCATTCACCTGCGCCGCAGTCGGTATCGGCCTCAGCTCGAATCCCAACTCGACATTGAGATCCATTTTTGGATAACTTTGGTTCGGCATCTCATCGATATTCGACACGTCCCGGCAATCCGCCACCTCCTGCGCCTTGCGTCCGGGATTGCTGTCGATTATCGCGCTGTCGTAAGACAGCCATAAATCCTTGAAGCGGATAAAATCCGCCGGCCATTGGTATCGACTTACTCCATCCGCCAAATCCCCGGTAACCGTTTTCAGCGCCTCAGTGATATACTTCGCTGGCATTATGATTAGCAAATGCCTCTGCGCCGCATTGATCGATGCGACAACCTGAAAGCGAGCCACGTCTTCGTCATTGTTGTCGATCTTGAGCTTTCCCGCGATCTCGGCAACCAATGTGGTATACAGGATCATCCAACCGCCTTTTTGTTTTGCAGCTCGAGATAAAGCATGATCAAGTCATGCTTTTTAACCGTGATCGGCGGCACTTCTCCCTCGCCCACTTCCTCAATCAGCTCCTGAAACAACTGCCGAATCTCCTTCACCGGTTTTTCCTTCAAACGGGCAAAATCGTGGAATGCCGTCTCATCGCTCGATTCGTCACCGAGCAGACTTTCATCCGGCTCTTTTTGCGTGACTGGAGCCGGGAATGCTTCCCTGAAAATCGTCGGGTTTTGCCCGATTATTTTCCTGCCAATTTCATCCTCCACCTCGAGAACCCCATCCGTCTGCACTCGCCCCACATTCACCGGCATTCGCTTCTCCCGGTCATAATACCCCGCCATCACACCCGGCGTGCCTCCTGTCGTATCTTTATTGATTAGAGTGATAAACATAGGTAATTCCTCTCTTTAAATAAAATAAAACAGCGCCCGGATCGCAGCGCTACCTACTGCAATCCGGGCTTCTTTGGGGGGGTTATGATTGGGTCACCGTCGCCCATGTAGCTGCCGCCGTCTTGCGGTATTTCACTCCGTTCGCGGTATCAATCAGCTCCGAGCCGATTGGCGCAGCATTAAAATGCGAGGTCGTCGGTGTATCGGCATAAATATGCCAGATTTCCAGCACGCTGTCCTCGCTCCGGTCGATGTACATATAGACATCACCCGTATGCGAAGAAAACAAGCTCCTGGCCTCCGCGTGAAATGTCCTTCTCATTGCTACGATATTTGCCATTTTTTTTGTCTCCGGTTTAGATTTGTGCTATGGCCTCAGCCTTCTCCTTAGCCTCAGCCTTAGCCTTAGCCTCTTAATAAGCATGCACTTTCGCGTTTCGCAGTTGAAACGTCGGGTCCTTGCGGAAAAACAAGTGCCAGGTCAATGTCGTCAGATACGGATTGCCGGCCTGGTATTCGAATTTCAGCCTGCACCACAACCCGGTCGGATAGTTGTCATCGTTAACTCCAACAATGACGTTCACCGTGTCCTGGACTTGCGTAGTCGTCAGTTGGTCTTTGATCTTCCCAGACGATACGCTGCCGGCATACCAGCTCGTGTCGCCGTCGGCGCTGTACTGAATGGTCACGTTGCAATCCTCTGTTCCTCTCGCCGAATTGCTCATCACCATCGAGTAATAACAGTTGAGCTGATTGTAATCGCCGATCCACATCGCTTTGGTATAGTGCGTGCCGATTGAATCAGTATTGGCGATCACCGTCGCCGTGCTGCCGTAATAATGCACCCATGCCGAACCCGGCGCGCCTTCGTCCTTGTAAGTGTCCCTGTTCCACAGAGTCGAGGTGCCTGCGGCAAAACATTGCACCGCAAAGATCATCAGCACTAGGCAGATAAAAGATACGAATAATCTATTTTTCATTGAAATCTCCTTTTTTTTCTACTTACTACTTACTTCCTACTTCTCAAAGATTCGCCGCACTCGCCGCAGTGATGATGATCGCACTACCGTCGTTGATCAATGCGTCGCCCGCGGTCCCTTCGTCGCGGTTGATCGAATCATTCCGGCTCGCACCTTCCACGATCGTGTATCCCAGCGCTTCCCAGAAATCGTGATCATCAACCTCAGTCGTGAACTTCATCGCCTGGGCACTGGCCTTGAGTAAGGCGTTGTCTCCCAGCACCACGCCGGTGAATTTGCTGAATGCCGAAAAACTGTTGAACGCCGACATATCCAGGTTGTCTACGTCATCGATGTACGTGGGTCCAAACATCGGCACTCCGCTCGCCGTCCATGCTGGCCACACGCTGTTGCCCATGTCGAATATCGCGAAACCCTCGGCATAGATCTGCATGTTGCTCAGATATGGATTCCTTGCGGCCATACCTTGCGTAAATACTGAGTCGTAGGTCGCCTTCAAATCCTTATCGTTTTTCAGGTCTTTGAGCTGATAGTGGTGCAACGCAAGAATCTTGTACGGCACGCCGTCTTTGGTGTACAGCGGTCTGATTCTGCGGATGTTATCCTCTGCCGCCAACTCTCGCAGCCAACCGGCTGTCAGCACGTGATTGACGCCGATGTTGTCAATTGCAGTGGCCACGGCGGTCTCGTAAGCCGCTGTGGGCGGATAACCAGTTACCTTGCCGCCGCCTACCGTGAAAATGTGCGGGTGTGATCGCGCTGCAACGGTTATGTTGGTTGAGCCGGAATAGGTATCCGAATAGAGCGTCGACCAGTCATACCCGTAATAAAGGGCATGAGCCAATTGCAGGTAATTCACCACCTCGGCGTAATGCCGCAATAACTGGCCTTTTGCCTTGCTTTGCAGCGTGAATTCTTTTGTCACCTGGTCGCCAATAGGCCCGTCTTTGAGCTCAACGCCTGATCTATAAACGGACACCAACACATTAGCCCAGTTCATTTTCTGCTTTTCTTCGTAACCCTTCAGGGTTTCCGAGCCAACTTTCGGCCTGTCAATCAGATTGCGCAAAGTCGGAATTTTGATCTCTACGCCTTGTTTGTTCACCAATTCCCGGTGAATCACCACCGGTTGATTCGACACTTCTCCGGCTCTGATAGAACCGTTTGGCGTCACCGGCTTGCCGCCAGGGGTCGTGTACGAGTCTTTGCTGACGAACTGACCCCAACCCATATAATTTTGCGCCTGGAAATACATCTTCTGCGCAAGAATGATGGGATTTACATGGTGCCCGTCAACTGTTTTCAGGGTATTTGCCATTGTAGATTTTCCTTCTCGTTATGCTCGCCCTGGCGGTTTCTCTATTGTGTTTTCAACAAATCCTTTTCGGCTCGTTCGACCTCATCCGCACTCATTTCCTCGAAATCCTTCTGCGTCATGCTGTCGTATTTCTTGTGCGTCGGTTGCGTCGAATCCACTTTCCTGGTTTTGTCGAAAACTGACCCGCCATTGCGAGCTTGTGATATGTTCTGTTTTAATTGCTCGGCCGATGTCACCCGGTGCTTTGCCAGCACCTCTTCTCTGTTTAGAAGAAAGTAAGCATCGGCTATCTGTTTCGCGCTGTATGCGCCGCCGTCTTCCGGCTGCCACGGGCAATCTTGCCTCGCTAAGAATTGATCGACTTTGACAAATCCGGGACTCTTCCTGAGAAATTCGATCACCTGCGGTTGCGCCTCTAATGGCAGGGATGGATTTATCTGCACATTCCAACCCAGTTGCTCCTTAAGATCATTTACCGCAACCAAAGCGTTGGTGACGAACCGTCTCGTGATCAAGCTCTGCTCGCGTGACTGAATCTCACTTTGCACGCTAGCATTGGCATACTTCTGTTCGAGATATTCCGCATAAGCCGCCGGGTCTTCTTCCTTCAATTCCTGCTCATCAGATTTGGATAGTGCCTCAAACTCCGCGGCTCCCTTCAGCTTCTTCATCTTCTCGATCTCAAAGTCCATTTGTGCATACTTCGTTTCGAGATCCCGGTAGGCCATCGATTTCTTCGTCAATTCACCTTGCAAATCGCGGAAGCGAAAATAAGATTTCTCCGAGCCATCCCAGTCGTCCGGTTTCGGCCCGTATCTTTCCCGCTTCTCGGCCAGCTTTTGCTCTTTTTCACCAGTCTCAGCCTCAGCCTCAGCCTCGGCCTTTACTTCCTGCTCCGGCTCTGGCTCAACCTTAGTCTCGGCCTCAGTCTCAGTCTCAGTCTCAGCCTTAGCCTCAGCCTCCGAGTCCGCCTTTACTTCTGGCTCAGCCTCGGCCTCCACTTCCTCGAATCCCATTTCCTCGAATTCCGAGGAATTTTCCATCGTCAATTCCTTAGCCATCAGATTGCTCCTTTCGTCGGTTCTTTACTCGCGGGGAAACCCTCTCAGGACCCGCTTTCATGTGACACCAACTCTTTTTGTTTTTGTCCTCTATTTCTATCGGGTGCCGGCATAAAGCCTCCTTGGCCGCCGCCGGGGAAACCCTGCTTATTTTCTAATTCTGTCTGCGCCGCCGCCAGTTCCATCGCCGCGCTTATGTTCCCCATTTGCCCTTGTTGCTGTTGCATGTTGGAAAGTTTCGCTTGTGTCTGCAGCAACCGCTCCACAAACGGCTGCACATCGCCCATATCACTATCAGCGAACAGCCATTTGAAATCAATCGCCTCCACCGCCAACTCGCCGAATAGTTTACTGACAAAACCCACACTCTCCATCTTTTTCATAAACTGGGCGGCCTTCGTCAAGGGATTCCGCGCCCAGTCTCCCGCCATGATCCCATACTCGCCCGCCCGCACGTCATTTAAAATTTCATCGCCTATTTTCAGATTGAGAAAAATCTGCTCTCCCTTGCCGCTGTCCCGGTCCTGGATGAGCAGCATCCTTTCCCCGGTCATATTCGCCTGAGCATTGCGGATGATCTTTTCGTAAAGCGCTGACTTGATCGCTTTCAACATAAAAGTGGGTACCGCAAACTTGATTTGCGCTTGCGCCACCCTCTGCGCATATAGGCTTGCATTCTCGTTGGCCGTCTGCGATTCGCCGAGCTGGTTTGCCTTCACCCCGGTAATGCTGTCCAGGAATTCCAATCCCTCCTTTGTCAGCATGTCCGTCGAAAAGGGAAATGCCGCGGGATCATGCCTCTCGAATGTTTTCTGCCCCATGTACTGCGCCTTTTTCCGCGCCCGGTACCCCGGATTGGCGCCCTGCTGCAGCAATACCTCCGGGTTTTCATAAGCCTCTGCCACTACCTCCGATCCCGCATTCGCACTCTTGTTGACTATATCCAGAGTGCGGTTCATCATGTCATTTATAAAATCCTGCGGCCCTTTGCCGTTTTTGAACATGCCGAAAAAATCACGCGCGTATTGCGCATAAGGATAAGGATGGTAAAACAGATAATCATACATCCCGTCCTGCACGTCGCAATAAGAAGTGTCAAGATGGAAATTGATCCCAGGGATGATCTCCGTGACTTTTTTCACCCTTTCTCTTGTTTCGATCACTTGCAGCTTCTTGCTCTCAAGGTAAAGCCGCTTCCTTTTTTCGTCCTTTATAGTGATGATGTCCGCCGTTTTCATCACTGGGTCCACCGCCACCTCCACATCCTCCCAGACGATCTCGTGAAACTCAACGACTCTATATAAACCGTTTTTCTCATCGCTAAAATATTGCGAGTTGGCATTGTCGACTTGCCAATCCTGCATTCCCTCGTAGTAACGGCTCTCTTTGTAATCCCGCAACTGCGTCTTTAATTTGCTTTTATGCTGTCCCCATTTTTTCATCTCTAATATTTCATCTACCCCCAGCCACCGCGACCGGATCAGATACTTTGCATCTCGCAGAAAATAATCTGTTGCCCGGCTGTCAAAAATCGTCTCAAATTCATCTATCCTGGAAACTACACATGAACCATCAATCTCCCTCTCGTCGCTCCACCTCGGATAGATCACCCCGCAATTGATCCATCCCGCCAACACCGCCTTCCCTATTTCAAAATCGAGCATGTTTCCATCAGCGACGTGATCCAAATATTTCTCCCACACCGCCGCCATCTGCTCGCTTCCCCCCGGCTTGGCATAGACTCTCGGCTTCTGATCGCCGAGAAAATATTCGCCTAAAACGTGATTGAATTTTTCGAAAAGCATATTAAAAACATTGGTGGGTCGCTTCTGATTTTCGTAGTAGGATTTCTCCGCCGACGTGTATTGCTCCCCTGCCAGATATTCATACCCCTTTGTCTGCAAATCAAACCGGTCCTGCCATCCGGCTGCCATCTCATTGATGAAAACCTTGCCGATGATGGAAAGGTACTCGTCCTTTTCTTGCTGTGTCAGATTTATGCTCACACATCGCCTTTGCTGGCTTAAATAAAAAAAGGGCGCCATTCGTCCGTGTGCTCCAGGGCGGTGAGCACACGCGACAAATGCGCCCTGTATCAGATTAGGAGGTAATAATGCAACGCTAAAATCGTCAAATCATTCTATCTTTTCAATATGCTTTTTTTATAAACAACAGCCTTCCCGGATGTATGTAATTCTTACATCCTTTTTTTTCCTTTTTTTTCCTCTTTTTTTGCCAATTTGTCACACAAAAACAGCCCAAAAAACAGCCCAAAAAACAGCCTGACTAAACACTTTTTCCCCTCTAATTTTGCCCGAAATTTTGCTTTTTTCAAGCTCGAAACTTTTCTGCTCAATACCGTTCCCTCAGTGCTCTCTATCTTTCTTTGCATAAAAATCGCCACAACGGTCAATAACGCACACAAACGGAAACAACAGTAACCTAACGCACGATAGCGACGACGATATTATGTATTCTCATTTGTTTATATATTTCGCAGTTTTTATCCCAAAATTATCCTTGACATAATGATAATCATTATATATATTGAGTCGTCAATTAACTCTTTACTGTTGGTAACAAAATCGGAGGTCAAAATGAGACTCTGTGATTCCTGTGGCTCCCCAAAACCTTCCATCAGCATGGGCGGCGCGTCTATCTGCAAAGAGTGCGATTATCAAGTCCGCACCGAGATGGATAAGCTCCGCGCCGATGGCAAACCTGTCAATGTCCTCCACATCGCTAAGCGGTTATTCCACGAGGCCAACGATGCCGGTAATTACCTCCTGCGAGATATTCCGCAGGCTCTGTGGGATCAAGTGAAACATCGAGCGCTTGATGATGGGATATCTCTACGCGATTTGATCCTCCAGTCGTTGCACCTTTATCTGGATAGACAACCCCCAAAATAAATCCCATAATAAAAAAAAGCCACTTAAATCAAGCGGCTTTTTTTTCAAGTTTTTTGTGTTCCTTAGTGGCTTTGCGCCTTGGTGGCTGAATAGACACAATCAAATCCCCTCACACAAACCTCGCCCCCTCCGGCTCCGTCTCCTTCCTCGGCTTGTAATCCCCCCTGAAATCAATATCCCCAATCTCAACTTTCTTCGGCGACGCCAGCCATATATGCAGTTGAAACTTGATCGCCTGCGCCATCACCCGGTCATCGTAATTCTTCCCCTCCTCCGCCTGCGCCTTGCCATTTTTATCATACACAAACGTCATGCACTCTTTGTAAAATTCCGCATCAAAGACCCCCTCCTGATCAGCCTTGACAATCTCCCGCAAATCCGCGCACATCGGATTGCGAGTCAGCTTGCTCGTGTTCCACCCCAATTTTACCGTCTCGAAATCCACGATCTGCGTATAATTCATCGCGTGCATCAACCGCAAGTAGGCCATGCTTTTTATCTTTTTCAAAACCGCAATGCCCTGGTTATTACTCTCTACCGCCATCCACGCATTATCGTACACTTTCGCAAAATGCACCAGCAGCAAGGCAAAAACATCCGTGTCGAATTTTCCATGAATCCAGCCCACGTCCTCCTTTGTCACCCGGTCGTAGATGTAGGCCGAGTCAAAATCCCCCTTCTCTAGTCCCTCCGCCACGTCCGCACTGATGATATAGCGCAAATCGATCCACTTCTTAATGTGCTCCGCCTTCTTCCGAATCCATATCCTACCGCTGCTGCTTTCATAGAGCGTGATCTCATCCCCTTTCCGCTCGAAATCGTACCGGGCGATCTTTTCCTTTTTTTCTGTCAATTGCTGGTATTTCTTCGAGATCAATAAATTATCAAAGTAAGGATGCCCGGTGCTCAGGTAATCGATATCAAGCTCCTGGAAAACATCATCCCCTAATCTCTTACATTCCTCCAAATACCAGGCACTCAGCCAGACATTCTTCAACTCCGGGCGGCGTGGGTGCTCTCCCCTCCATTTGCCGGCCTGGTAAATTGGATGAATCGACCAATGCAAAGTCATAATGTCGATAGCGGTATTAAAGCGAATATCGGCAAACTTGCGCCCTATCCCGTGCGGCGTGCTCACCACTAGGCGACATTGACTACTTTGGCTTGTTGCCGTCCACGCCTCTTCATCCTTATGCTCCCAAAACGCAAATTCATCCATGAAAATAGCCTTATACCGCCCCGACCTTGAGAAATTTATGTTGTTGCTCTCTCCGTGAATTGTGTTGTTGTTATCCGGATTGATCAGCAGCATGTATTTATCATACTTCAATGGATCCCAGTTTTCCGGTAAAAACACCGGATGAAGTTGATACAGAGAATGCCGGATTTTCTGCATCATGGTGGATATTTCCCCTTTCTGGTCCACCTTCTCTTCTTTCTCGCTTCCCACCAGAAAATTGTTGCCACTCTCCTTCTGCAGCCAAAACCACAGAAAAATAACATCGATAAACCAGGTAACCCCCATCGTCCGGCTTTTTTCAATCAATAAATCTTTGCCACTTTTTATATGATCTATAATGGAAAGTATATCCGAGATTTGATAAGAATAGAGAACAAAAGGAATCGTTGCGCTTGTCAACCCCATGGCATCCAATATTGATGGCCTGGGTTCATATATCCAGGCGTGCATTTCAAAAAACCGCAGTGGGTCCGATAGTGCCCAGTTTCGCTCGGCAATCTCTAAGACTGGGTTTCTTTTCATCGCCGAATAGAGCTCAACTCTTCTTTTTTCGTTTTTCCGTATTGCTTCGCCTGAATTCTTGTAGGCAATTCTCAACAATCTGCTCGAGTTTCTTCGGCTCATGTATTTCTGCCACATTTATAATTACTGTTTCCCCATCCGTCTTATTCGGGTCGTTGATCTGAATTTGAGTATTTCCTTTTTTCAGGTCGCCGCTGATATTAAAAGCCAGTGCCAATGTCTCATTCTCAACGATCGGTATCGCCAGCTTCTTGGTTATCGCCCCAATCGCGTATAACCTCATGTTCGCCAGCAGTTTATTATTCACTTCATCAATCGTTTTGGCATGCGTTTTCTTCAATTTGTAAAAATACTGCTCCGTTATCCCCAGCTCCTCTGCCAATTCCTTATTTGTCTTTGGCTTCCGCGCGAACGCATTGCCCATCACCGCGCTAATAAATTGAGTTTTTCTGATAGTCTTATCCATTTTGCTTCTCAGCCTTAGCCTCAGCCTTCTTTATAAACCCTTCTTCCTTCCTCAAATCTCCTCACATTCTCCGGCTCTACCAATATCTCCCTCCCTACCTTGATCGGCTTTAATATCCCCTCATATCGCTTGATTATGTTTCGCACCGTCTTTAAGCTTTCCTTTTTCCAGCGTTTCCCCAATTCCTTTGTAGTCAGTAATTCGTCCAATGCTCACTTCATCAATTTATCATAAATATCATTCAGCCACTTGCTCATATCCTCTGTCAATTCTGTGAATTGATTCTCATATATCTCTTCCAAAAATCGGCTTTCCTTTTCCTCTAAAAATTCATTCCTACAAAGGAAAATTTTCATCGCCATTTCTCTTGCATCTTTTATCGGTATACAACCTCTCATTCGTGTTCCTTCGCGTCTTTGTGTCTTGGTGGCTGAATAGTTACTTTATCTTAAATCTTGAACCGAAAATCGTCATTCGTTAATCTTAAATTACAAATAGCCATTACTGCTTTTTCAATATCCTCTTTCGAAAATGGCAAATATTGATCAGTGCTTTTAATATCCTGATGTCCAAGTGCTTTACTTGTCAACCGAAAAGCATCCACCGGCTCGCCGGCCGCAACTCTGCTCAGATTATATAAATAAATCTTGATTGCAAACGTCTTGCGCATACAGTGCGTTCCAAGTTTTCCTTTCAGTTCCCCGCCCTCGAATACTTCATGCAGGATAACCCACGCCCTCTCTTTGGTAATCGCCCGCGCGCCTCTCATCGACTTGAAAATAAAATCATCCTTGTGCACAATATCTCTTTGCTCCAACTCCTGCAGCCATGGTGCTAAAGCCTTTTTCGATAATTCGTTCAAAAACATCGACCTGCTTTCTATCTTGCCCTTCGTGTTCCGTTTCCAAACCGTGATCTCCGAGGTGATCTTGCCGTCCTTCTCGATCACATCCCCCAACCTCAACGACAACAATTCCGACACCCGGAATCCCGTATTGATCCCGATGAGAAACAGTGCTCTATTCCTTGCCCGGAACCTCCCGCTAAAACACGCCAGACATCTCTCCACCTCTTTGTCTGTCAATGGCCGAGATCCCTTCATGGCATTATTCTCGTAATTTACTCTGTAATTCAAAAATCATTTTTCGCTTTTCTTCTCTGAGCATGCGATGAAAATGCTCTTCGATTTTGAAATTATGTTCCTGGAAAAATGTGATTTTATTATACAAATCCTCGTCATCTTTCTCCCATTTTTTAACCAAATTCCACAAATCTTTCATTTTTCAATTCCATCCTATGTTAAGCCGTATATAAACTTGTTATGTGGCTTTGTGGCGGTTTTGTGTATGGTTTTCAGCTTGCGCCTGGTGGACGACTGCGCTCCGACATCCCGTATGCATCCGTACTGCCACCGCCAACGCTTTTCGCCCAGCAACCATGCTACTATTTTTAAGCCACATAACTCATCTATTCCTGAGAAATTCGATCTCTTTTTTTAATGCACCATTTTCATTGGTTAATCTGAACATCTCACAATCATAGTGCGTTTTTAGCCAATTGATAAATATTTCTGCCCCCTCGCTTAACGGTATGTCGGATTCTACTTTTAATGTATCCCCCGTAAAATCAAGGGTTAAACAGTTTAAAGAATCATTGCAAAACGTAAACCGATAAGATAAAGCAAAAGTATCAACCGCAATAGAGATTTCCCCATCACAAGTAATATCTTCTCCTTCTTCGGCCCGATCAGAATTTAATAAAACAAAACCAATGAGCGAAAAGATAATAGCAATGAGTAATAATGCTAAAAATTTCATTTAGACAACTCCTTTTCTCTATAGGTATCACTCCTCCGATCCCCCCCTGTCGGAAACCTCAATCCCATATCCTTCGCCCTCTTGTAAATGTATTTCTTCCCAATCTTTAATTTCGCTTCCATTTCTGCCGCCCCAATTATCCGGTAATTTTC
>Ga0209518_1000578_pt1 | contig 46636 bp, 63 predicted proteins | sample RifGroB1_FD_183993 | JGI IMG/M metagenome (GOLD analysis project Ga0209518, IMG submission 183993) | Groundwater microbial communities from Rifle, Colorado, USA - Groundwater B1 (SPAdes) (version 2) | ecosystem: Environmental > Aquatic > Deep subsurface > Groundwater | place: Rifle, Colorado...
ACCAGACTCTCTCCTCTCGCTTGGCTTTTCGCGCCGCGATTTTTTTCTTCAGACCGGACAAGTTTCGGGGTTTAGACTCGCTCAAACTCATTGCGCCCCCGCCCGGACTCGCCACCGGGCTTAGTGTTGCTCTACCCACTTGACAGCAGCCTCAATGCCCTCAGCCTCCGCCCGCGCCTCTTCGGGGTCATCGGGGGCTTCGGACTGTTCAAAATAATCGAGCGCTTGCAAAAGCATCTCTCGTATGTTGCTGGGGATGACCTTTCTGTGCAATCGCTGCGCTTTCATTTTGCGCCATTCCCCTTCCTTTTCGATTCCCCGCCCGCCGAGCCGGGGGTTACTTAATAATTCTCTCTGTCGTGGCACTCACATAGGGAAACAAGAAGCTCGCAAGACGGGCAGCAACCGCGCAGCACACGAAAATTGTCGGCCTCTGCCATAGCGTTGCTGGCTTCGATTTGCGCAACAGTCGCTAGCGGCGTGTTAACATCTCGCCACAGATTGCGCATCGCCTCAATCTGATTCCGATCCATCTGTCCCACCTCCCGCCGCTTGCGCGGCCCTTAGATTTTTACGAACTGTAAGCCGCCGACCACAGCTGCTCAACCCGCGCATCGAGCCGCGCAATCAGATTGGCGTTGTCATGGCACTCGTGCATCAGGTGCAGCAGTTCAGAGATTTCGGCCCGCGCCTTTTCCCTGTTTGTTTCTGCTTCTGCGATTCTGTTTTTGGTTTCGGTCTGCATCGGCTGGGCCTCTCTCTAATTTATTGAGAGAAGTCTGAGTTAAGCGGGAGTAACGTGTCAAGAAGTATGTTACGATTGTTTAAATAAATCGTATAAGCCGAATGGATTCAAGGCTCTATAATTGAATGGATTTTTAGCGCAGAAAGCAGGCGCGTGAGCGGCGCGAATTGAACCGAGTCCAAACTCAGCCGACGCTCCCAATGCCAGATTGCAACGTGAGAGACGCCTGCGATTTTCCCCGCGCTACGAAGACTCAATTTCGCTTTTTTGCGCGCTTCAAAAAGAGTTCTACCGGTGAGAGATTGATTTTTGAGTGTCATAGGAAATTCGTTACCACAGAATAACGCTTGGGGTCAAGAAAAAAAAGAGCCGCCGTTACCTCTGTTCTTTTGTCTGGGGGACACGGCGGCTCTGTGACTGGGGACTCGATTCCCCGGTCAATTTGCCCCACCGCAAAATTTCTCCGCAACCTCAAAACATTTCGCGTGGAATTCTGGCGCGTCGTCCATGTATGCGTGGACGGCTTGCAGTTGAACACCTCTCAAAATTCTCGCCCCTGCGCAAATCGGTTCGCGCCCGCAAGGGCGATTCTGCCTTTGGAAAAACCAATCAATGCTTCCGATACTTTGCGCTTTGAATTTCACTTTACCAATGATCGTGAGCGCGATGGGTGAGGCGAGGGCTTCGATCCAGCGCCCAAACCGGCCAAGCAGGGGAAGGCGGAGTCGCCAGACCGGGTCGCTTAGCACAACAGCGTTGACGAGCAGCCCGCGTTTACAGAGTTCGCTGACAAGTTTGACCGCGCCATAACCCCCGCCGTAGGAATATGCAAAAATCAGGATCGTCGGCCTGAAGGATTCGTCGCCTGATTCGCGCCGAAGATTGCGGGTGACTGCAAAGATATGTTCGGCAACGGCTGCGAAGTCATCACACCATCGCTGGTAGCGCACCGATGTTTCAGGCGAGCGAAACCGGCAGAGCTTTTCCGCCAAGTCGAGGACGCCGTTCTCTGTCGCCTCACTCTGCGTAAATCCACTGATGCAAATTCCCCATGTGCGCGTCAAGGTGTTGCCTTTGCTTTCATTGCGGCCTCGACAGCGGCCCAAGCTTTTCCGCAAATTATTGATGAAATTTGTGATAGAGAAACCCCAAATCTTTCGGCGAAGTATTTCAGACCCGACTTATGGGAGCGTTTTCTGTACTCGGCTCTGATTTGTCGCACCTGTTGCAAACAAAGCTTGGCCTGTCCGTTTTTCTCACCACGATTGGGACGCCAGATGCCATGAACATCACGATCACGCATGTTCTCGGCGTGCGTTCCCCAACAAAGATTATTAGGCTTGTTGTTTTTTCTGTTACCGTCTAAATGCCGCGCCTCGACGCGGCTGCAATTTTGCAACATAATTTTGTTTGGCTTCGGCCCAACCCAAGCATCAAGAACGAGACTATGGACTCTAATCCCTTTTCGAGTGCCCCCTACGCAGGGATAGCACATCAGATACCCGCCTCTGTCTAAAACAGGTTTAAGCCGCCGAAGTTTTTTGTCGGCCCATTTCCGGTTGGATGAAAAAACATTCCCGTCCACGTCGGCGAAGTATCCCGGATAGGACGGGCACGGGCGCATTGTCATGCATAACTCATTTTCCATTAGGGCAAACCTTTCATGCTGGACATGGTTTTTGCGAACTCGCTCAGAGCCGTAACGAGAGACGCCGCGCCCTGATACTGGTCAACAGGATTAGAGTTCAGCCCGGACGCATTGAGTTTGATGCCGCCCTTTTCCGGGTCATATGAAAAACTGATGTTCTCGGCCTTGATACTCATTCCTGAACGATACCGGCCATCTATATCCGTCACCGCCTTGACTTGACCTAGCGAATCGTATTCGGTAATCGTGCGATGGAACTGTGCACTCCGGCATCCGAATAAAAGCACAATGACAACAAGCCCGCCGAGCGCAGCAAGCGACAAGACGATCCATCCTAATTCGCTCCTCAGATTTTTCATTTTCTTTCTGCCTTTCAAAGTGTTTTGACAACCGAAATAAGAAGCTTCCAACCGATGAATCCCGCGCCGAGCAAGAAAAATAAAATCCCGCCCGCCACCAGAAACGATTCGATCTTCTGGCGATTCGAGGCCCAAAGTTTGATGTCGTTAAAATCCCTCACCACGCTCAAGAGTTCTTCGTTGACTTTCATCTGAGCGACCCAAAGTTGCTCGTGGCGATCAAGAAGTTTGAATACGCCGGGGCTTCCGTTGGTTCCCTTCAGCCGGAGCACAATCTCGTCGAGCGTCGCTTGGATAGCCGCAAGTTGCTGGTGGCGGAGATCGTCTTCTGCTCGGCGCACGTCGCCTCTGAGGTCTTCTTGTTTCTCACCCATTTTGAGTTTTACCTTTTCTATTGCGGCGCGTTTATCATGCTCCGCGTCAAAGTCCGGCCCCATAGCAGATGACATCGGGAAGCCCGGCATTATTCGACAAGTCCTTCATCTGTAATGAGAATATCCAACAGATCACAAATCATAGCCGGGGAGAGTTTCGCTTTACCCGCCATAAATTCTGAGCGGGGCAAGGCCCGGACTTCAACTTCGATTTCTTCTTTCAGCAGGGCCATCCACTCCTTGTTAAAGTCAGGAAGTTTTTCTTGTGGAACGGCGATTCCTTTGCCCTCAATCTTCTCGCCAAACTTTTCAACAAGGGCAAGGCGGCGCTCCTCAATATCCTTCGCTTCTTTTCGCAGCCGCTTGAGTGCCCGCCCGATCTTATAAGCCAGCACCGCGTCCATGTCTTTTTGCGCGGCCAGTTCGCTGAGGCTCCCACTCCCATAGACCAATGTGTAAATCGTTTCGAGGCTTAACTTCATGCGGCATTCTCCTTTTCGTATTGTGCGCAATCTTCATCCCAACGGGTCTTAACTGGATAACCCAGCTCCATGCTCTTGAGTTCACAACGGGCTGAGAGGACGGCCAGCGAGTTAGGATCATGCGAATCGCGCCCACGCCAGAAGTGGCAGGAGGCGCAATGGTCAGCAAAGAGATTTGTATTTGTCACCATGTCTTACTCTATTCCCGGCCCGCAAGCGAAGCCGAGCACAAGGATTCCCATCAAGCAAAGCAGGGCGAGAATTGCGGCGGGGATTTCGCTTTCCCAGTTCATCATGCCACCGCCGTGATAAGACCGTCTTTCACTGTCAAAAGCGCCGTTACCGAGGTATCCACTGCGGCGGTCATACCCTCAGTCCCGTCGCTTGATTTGTAGCCCGTGGCGGGCAGCACGTATCCCCCGCCCTGAATCGTGCAGGCGAGAATCGGGCTGCGATCGGTCGTACCCGCGCCTTGCGAAGCCGCGACCGTCCAGAACTCAATGGCGCTCCCACCGTCACCTGTAGCAATTCCTGATTTGAGATAAAGCACTCCGCCCGCTTTGTCGGTTGCGGCGGAAGTCGCTCCGCCTGCTTGAACGGTGAGCGCAACACCCGCCGTATTCGCCGTCGTGTGGCGTTCAACACTGAATGTGCGTGCTGCCGTACCTTCAAGACCCACTAATCCACTTCCCCGAATTGCCAGAATCCAGTTGTCCAGTGTTTTGTAGCCGCCAGAATAAAGAGCGCCAAAGAACATATTCGTATAGGTTCCGTCCCATGAACATCCAATGCCGCCCACAATGGAAGCAGTCGTGTGATCCTTCCACACAATAGCAAGCTGCTTGCCCGTACCCGGCGTCGTTGCCCAGCCCGTTGCCCCGTTGTTGTCGAGGACAATCAGATTATTGTGTGCAGCGCTGGCATAAGCACGAATTGTCGTTGTCCCCATAAAGTCCGCTGCGCTATTCACTGTGCCTGTTGTTGGTAGGGCAAAATAGGCGGATGCGGCTCTTGTGATCGTCGTGCTCCCGCCCTTCGCAGGGCCATTGAAAATCGCGGTGTTGACCTGAGCAACCGTGCCCACATAGTTGTCCGTGACGTTGAACACCGTTCCAGAATAGGGCGAGGTCGCGGCGGTCGTGGTAGGCGAAAAAGTGTTCACCGCCGTCCATGAGTTCGCAGAGGCGAGAAGCCCCACGCCCGTCAGAGAAGTACCGGAGCCGACGAAGCCGCCCGATGCGTAGAGAGCCGCGTCAAACTCAAAACGATTATTTAACCCCAGAGGACTCCATATCAGTGTTTTTTGATTTGTTCCACCAAACTGAAGTGTCAGAATGTTTGCATTAGCATCCGTTGTGCTCCCGATCACCCACGTCGCCGCCGTCGTGTCCGTGTCGGTGTTCTGGGTGTGCATGAGATTGGGCGTGAAAGTTGGCGCACCTGTGCCGCCAGAAAGCACAACGTAACCCGAAGTCCCCGCCGCCGAAATCGCCATTGCCGACGCGCCAGAATAGACCAGCCCGCCCGCCGCCGCCGTCAAACTCGCCGCCGTGCCACCATCTGCCAGAGCAACGTCCGTTCCCCCGACTCTGTAAATGTAAGCCGTCCCGATTGTCACCGCCGTGGGAATGTCTGTGGCGATTGAAGGAACCCCCGCGCCGCTCGTAACAAGAATGCCGGAATTTCCAGTCGCTAATCCGGCAACGGTATTCGCAGCAGAGGAATAAAGAAGTTGGTTGACCGTCGTTGTGGCCGGATAGGTGGCCGTGCTCCATGCAGGAGTCGCAAGATTCCCACTCAGAAGAACTCTATTTGCCGCCGCAACCCCGGCAAGAATCTCCATAGAATCGGCGTCTGACCACACTATCCCGCCCGCGCTTGCGGTCAGGGCTTTGCTCGTGCCACCCTGAGCCAGCGTCACAACCGCCGCCGTGGTGAGAATCGTGCTGAATGCCTTGAGCGTCGAGCCGCCGTCTAGCGAATAAGACAGTGCCCCGCCGTCGTTACGGATTTCCTGCGTCATTGTCGCGGGATTGTCGGCGGCGAATACCGCCCGCTCGACAATGATATGGGGTTGAAGATTTCCAAGTGGCATTGTGCGTTACTCCTATTCTTTCTATTCGCCGCTCAGAGGCGCGGCGTCAAGCCTTAATCCATTCTCGGAGGGTTGCCTTGGGCGTAAACTTCCCGCGCCATTGTCGAGTACCCGCTCACGGGCAATTGCATCCCTTCTATCGTAAAATCGGTTAGGGTTGTCCCGTTCCATCGCACAAAAGACCCCGTCGCCTCCGCATGAACTTCATACCATGATTTCAAGGTGCTCAAATAACCGTATAGCCCGTATTCATCAAGCGTCCCGCTATCAAGCAATGTCTGCCAATTTGCTGTCCCGTTTTGCAAACCGATCACATCCGCGACGGGCGGGAAAAGAGCGAGAAAAATTTCCACATACTCCGAATCCTTTGTTGCCAAAAGCCTCGTAACCAACCAAGTGAAATCTACCATTTGCGGAGTATCGCTTACTATGTGAATTGTATCGCCCCCGCCTAAAATTTCAAATGTTCCATCATTCTTTTCCCCGACAAGAATAGTTATCATGTCGGCTTCATTTGCTTCGCTTTCGTGGACATATCCAGCGCTCGCGCTACTACCGGGGGGACAATACTGGTCGTTGTGATACCATCGCCAGTTTACAATCTGGAAATCCTCCAATGTCAATTTTGCCCGCGCCGTCACCGATGTGTTTTCTGGAAGATGGCGAAGGGCCGTCTCTTTAAAAGTAAAAGACGAAGAGAGCTTGATATAGGCAAATAGATTTACTTGAGCAGGCGATTGATCTTCTCCTGTATGGAGGCCCATGATATTTTGATAACCCACATCCTCAACACCCGGCATTTCATACGAATCCCAATGATAAAAATTCGCGCCAGTCACCGGGGTTATAATTGCTCCGCGCGCGCGTTGCCCCGGAGCTATGGTGCCTTTTATGTTAGGGTCTCCGCAGCTTCCCCCCGGTTCTGGAAACCCCGGATAGTCTGCTAATTCGATTGCTTCAAGCCCTTGCCATGCCCCGATTTCTTTTAGTCCGAGATTGCCCGGAGTAACTTGAAAACTATCCAGCACCTCCAATGCCTGCCCCACCTGATTGACGTGGTGCTCGCCGATCTGATTCAGGCGGTTGGCCCGACAGACTGCCAACTCGAAACAATGGTTGGGAGACGCCGCAAGCCCCGCCACGTAAGAAGTCTTGAGATAGACGATCCCGGCGGCGCGGTTGGGGCAAATCCAATTCGCCGCCGTGATGTCCACGAAGTCGGTTGCGCCGGTGTTGAAAGTATCGTGACTGAGTACGATCGCCCCCTTTGTGGGGTCAGCAGCAACGGGATAAAGAACGCCGTCGGTCTTGACATCAAACGTCACCGCCGCAAGTCCGGCAAGGTTCGCAGCCAACAGTCCGTTGTCATCCCATAGGGCAACCACATCCCTCTTATTCCAGAAATCATCATATCCGGGCGGCATTCCCGGACAACCACTCATTGGGGGGGTTGCGCCCGCGTCTGCGGCCCCACTCTGAGGCGCAACTGACCGGACGTAAAAGCCCAGACCGACCAGCGCAGCAGGAACGCCCGCGCCGGTGAAATAAACCACATCGCCCGTAACGGCTTTCCCGCCCTGAGGCCCCCACTTGCGGTAGGAATCGGCTTCATAGTAATTTTGGCTCCGCGCCCACGCGGGGGCCTCTACGATATTCCCCCCCGCGTCGTAAAGGGTCGGGGTTTCATCAGCTCCGCCGCCGCTTACAAGTTTGCTTGCACAATGGTCGCCCGCAAGTTCACAAGCGACAAGAATCACATTCGATCCGGGACTTGGGTCTGTGGCTTCGTAAACCGTGCCTTGAACCTTGACCCGGCTCGAATTTGTCCAGTTGTCCAGTGCCCTCACCGTCAATCGCCTGCTACACGCTATGCCCTCGACCGTCCACGCCCCCGCTTCCCAAAGCAGGTCTTGTTTGTCAACCGCCACCAGAGAAGCAATATCCAGATTCCCGATTATGAGATTTTCGCGGGTCGGAAAACTCTGCGCGTGGCCCTCGCCTTCCGGCAAGGCCGCAATCTCGCCCGTGTAATTCTGGGTGCATTGCGGCTTTCGTTTCTGGAAGTAGCGGTCAAAGTAGGGGTCGGTCGTTGCGTCCACAGCATCGCCCAGACCATCACTCAGGGATTCCCATTCACGTGTCCCAAAGATTGCAATACGTTCCCAAAGCCCCTCATTCGGCGGGTTGGTAGTGAGGAAAATCGCGCCCGCAATTCCCCCCGCCCAATCTACCCCATTACCAACCCCACCGATCTGAAACGGCCCGCCCGTAACCCATTCATCAAACGCCCCGCCCAAAGTCTTGAGTTGTCCATACCCACCATTCTCCTCGAACAAGACCTGCTGAAACCATGTGACCGGCGGCGCGATTCCATACATCTCGGCCAGCGAGTCGAGCGAAGGATGCTTGATCCGGTAGAGTGTCCAATACACTGCATCCCCTGGCGTGTCCTGCAATCGCTTGGATGACTGCGAGTGCCAAATGTCCCGCAAGAAAGTCGAAAGGTATTCAGTCGAAGGAATGTTTAACTCGAATCCATCGCAGTCGTCGGTTGTCCGGTAACAATTACCGGGAACGTATTGAGCCAAGCCCGAAGGTGGGTCAACGTAGGGCGGGCCGTCTCCATGCCCAGACCATCCCCCACGCCGATGACAATAGAAAGCTCCACGCGGCCCGGCCCCGCGTGTTAGCGGACTTCCCTCTTGCTTGATTCCCAACACCCCGGCCCAATCGGGTTTATCCCAATGGCATTTTCCTTCGCAGACTTTCAGCCCGCCCCCGCTTATAACCTCAGCGTAGTAAGTGATTCTCACAGCCGATGCCCCGGTTATCAATCCATCAAGGTCGAGAGTTGAAACCCAACTCCCCGCGCCCGTGGCACTTCCGGTTTGCGCGATGATAAGGTTCGCCGCCGAGATTGTAATATCCGACCAGACGCCCGCCACCTGCTTTTCGGCGCGGATCGTCGCCTCGAAATTCACCATGCCCTGCTTGAGTTGCGCTACGCGACAATTTGCACTCACTGAATTGGTAAGCGTGAAAATGTTTCCAACGGGGAATTGCGCCGCCGTCCATTGCCTTTGCAGCCGCGCCCAACCTGGATCATAATGGTCAATGATTTCTTGCCATAATTCCGGGGCGTATCGGTGCGCCTTTACCCTTGCGGTAAAGGTCGTTCCCCCCGGTGTCGTGGGAGTCATCGCAAAGGAGCACTCTTGATCGAGTTCAATATCAAACTCTGCTTGAGAAGCGTCGAGTGCGGAAAAATCTATCCCGACTATTTTTGCTTCGACCCGTCCGGCAAGAACAGAGTCATCTCGAAACTCTACAGTGTCATTCGGCGCGATACAACCGGTCACGGGGAAGCTCAAATTCGTTGGTGGCGGCGACGGGTTCGGGTAGGAATACGTGTAAAGGGTCAAGGCGCGGGGGTCTAACGTCGTGGCGTCCAAGGTCAAAGTGTGGCCCGACGCCGCCAAGATCGGAAAGTTAAAAGTCGAAACCCAACTGTTGCCGTCCTGTGCGCGGATTTTCGAGGCGTCAACCGTATCGGCATAGACGCCGTGAGCAATCCAATTCAAGTAGTGGGCGTCGTGCTGCATCCGGCGCGGCTCGGCATTGTCAATCCTTTCCGCCGCCGCAAGGTCGCCCGTGTACCAACTCCGCCCCTTTACGGCGTGGGTGATTTTGGCTTTTGAGCACGTCGCGCAGCGGGAATGGGGTTGGTAGTCAAACGTCAACCCCGTTCCAAGTCTGACTAGGTTGGGGAAATCAGAATGAACGGGCGAGTTTGAACGCGGCGTGTAGAGGCTTGGGAAATAATCGGCCATTTAGACATCGCTTCCCATGATTGGAATTTGTCCGCCGTTATCGTCGTCACTATGATCATGTAGTGGAACAGCCCCGCCCGCGCCCGCGCCGCCGCTAATAATCAAGGGTACTTCCGGATCGCGCAAAATCGCGCCGACCTCCTCGCCAAGCGTGAATGTCGTCAATGTGCTTATCGGCTCAGCCCTTAAAATAGTTCGCGCCACAGCAACCCGCGCCCCCGAAAGCGGCGTCAAGTTGTAAGTCCCATCACCATTGACCGCCGCGATGGTAGCGTGAATAAATGAGGGCAACCCAAATGCACTCGCCGGTTGCGCCCCCGCCTTTGCCTGCGCTGAGCGGCTTTGCTGGCGAAGCCCCTGAACTTTGACCGCAAGGATGTCTTTATCCTTCGGCATTTTTAAACATCCCCAATGGTCAAGGATGTGTCGTAGTTCACAAGGTCATAATCAATTCCGTAAATGTTTGCGTCCGTGAGCCGATAGTTATCCTGATACCTGTCTCCAATCTCATAATACAGATCGAAGCGGGGCAACACAATTTCCCAAACCTCACGCGGGTTTTTGCTTTCGTTCAAGCGTTGAGTGGCCCAAGCATCCATCACGCCGGAAGCCAGCGAGTCGTCTTGAATAACTGAAACGCTTGAACCACTATGGAGCGTCGGGGTTCCTGTTGCAGAAAACGTGAAGTAGGGTTCTTTCTTTGCCTTGTAAATGTATTCCGGCTTTTCAATTGTCCGCCAACGAATCGGGCTAAGGCCGGTGTCCTTCGTAAACGTGATGTGAGATTCAGATTCATAGGCGAATTGCAGCCAGACGGTCGTGGGGAAAGTCGCAGAGTCTCCGCTTGCCAGCGAATAGCTTGCGCCTTTGCCGGTCAAGTCAGCGGCCACGGTTAAAGTATCTACGGTGTTGGAAGTTATCGTCCAACTCTCCGCTCCGATTGTCAGTGTTGCCCCAGCCCATTGATTCACCGTCCAATTCTTGCTCGTATCGGTATAACTGAAAAGCCCGCCGACGCCGCCCGTTCCCGAATCGCTTGCCGTGGCCGCCCGCGCTACTTCGATTGCGGGCTTCTCGAAACTTACCGTCTTGTCGTCTTCGAGGGAAAAGCCCGAATGGAAAACCTTGTAAACCGCCCCGAATTTTGCCACCACAATCGGCGGGGCTTTAGCCGTATTCCCATCGGCGTCTGGGAGCCAGAAATCTTGCAGACATTCAGGGAGCGGCTTGACCTGGCGGCTTCGCGTTGCATCATCGCAGGTGTCGCTGATTTTCGGGATGCGAAACCGCCGTCCCACAAATTCCGCGCCCTTGACAAAATCCGTGTTCGGCTCTTTTTCGGTTCCTTCCCTTGTATATTTTTCCCAACCGGCAATCACGGTGGCCTGATTGACTCCCGTTTTTGATCCGTCCACGTCCCACCACGGCGTCAAGACAACCGCCGTCTCATATCGCAGACGGCTTCCATTGACCGTGAGCTTGGTTGTACTTTCTGTTGTGAGCCTAGTCCGCGTTGCCCGCCCGACGTTGGCAGCGCCTTCAGGCTGCGCGTTTGCATCTGCGCTGTAAAGTGTTCCTCTGACTGTGCGCTTTTGAAATCCAGACCCGACAGAAAAGATTTCCAATTGCCCGCTGCTTGAGGTATATCGCAATTTGACTCGCAGCCGTCCGTTGCCCGCTGATTCGAGGAGCGTCTGCAAGGCTTCGCCAAACGGCATACCCTTCAATTCTTGAGTGCCCGCCGCCATTGAAAGGTCGGCTCCTGACGTGGAAAAGAAAAGAGAACCGCCATTGTCATGGTATTGAGCCAAAATGTCAGCAACTATTTCTGCTGTAGTCCAAGGCTCTAAAGGCACTTTATTTGTCGTCGGATTGACAACCATCTCCTGCGTCTGTTCATCCAGCTCATTGTAGTTTCGATCACACGCGCCGTCGTAAAGTGTGGCGCGGTCATCAATGGCAATATAGGACGTGGACTGAGAACCGACTTCAATGTTTGAGCTGGGGTTTTCAATCCGGCCCCGAAAAAATGGGAGAGGAAACCAAGCGCGATTGATGTAAATGATAACCGTGTCCCCAACTGCAACGGGATATTGCTCAAACCACGCGCCTTCAAAAAGGACGGTCGCTTCTGTGGCCCGCAACCCTTCCTTTTGCGAAATATGGTCAACCCTCGCGTCGGGCCGATAGACAGAATTGATCCATACCTCGACAGTGGCTTGCAGAGTCAGGCGGTTTGAAGCACCGGAAAGAGTTGTGGGGAAAAGCAGGGCCATTGATTTATGCTTTCAGAGAATCCGTCTCTTTTTCTCCTGTGATATCCCAAATGCTTCCGCAGCGGTCGCATAAATAGCGAATCGTTATCCTTGATCGTTCAAGCATTGATGATAACACCCGCGTCTGTGTCGACTGGCAAAGAGGGCACGGCGGGATTAGGTCATCGCTCATTCCACAACCTCCGCCGTCAAGACTTGGTCGCCACTCGGCGCTGTCGAATCCGCCGTCGCGCTCAGTGTGTTGCTTTGTGTTCCCTCTCCGCCACTATTCCACGGCGTCACATAATAATCGTATTCTACGCCGTCGGTTAGGGCGGCGGTTGTCCATGTGTAAGTTTGCAGCCCGCTCGCCAGCGAATAGGTTGCCGCCGCGCCGGTAAGATTTTCCGCCACTGTAAGGATCGTTGCCGTGTTGGAAATGACCGTATAGCCAACGCCGCTTATTGTCAGCGTTGACCCCGCCCACTCATTTGTCACCCAAGCCTTCGTCGCATCGGTGTAAGTGGTATTCCCTCCGACGCCCGCCGTTCCTGAATCAGCCACACCCAAAGTTTTCGCCAGCGCCGCGTCCTGATAGATTCTCAGCGATACCGCGCCGCTCCCCAACCATCGCGCTGTCAACTTGATCGTTCCGCCCGCTTGAGGCTCGGCAAGAAGCAGGTCTGGTGTTCCTACGGGCGGATTCATGACTTGCTCAAGATCGGTTACATCAAGAACAAGAGTCAATGTTAGCTCTGTCCAATCACTAAGATTCCCGTGCGCGTCCACAGCGCAAATCGCCCAGCGATGGATTCCTTCCCATAATTCGCCGCTATCCCATGTCAGTATCCCCGCCGCCACAAATGCTCGCGCAAATCTCAAGTTCACGCATGGCGCGTCGGCAAGGTCAGTGAAGCCCGCAACCCAGTTATCGAAGATCATCACGCCCACCACATCGGCATCCTGCCCACCCGGTTGTGCCCAAGTCAGGGTTGCTATCCGCGTCGGCATGTCATATCCGACCGCCGGGGTGTCAACCGCAAGCGGGGGAGAGTCCACTGTTGCGCTCGTGTAAACGGCTAAATCAGCGCGAATGTTTCCCGTGATGTCTTTATAGGTGAGTCGAAATTCGTAGCTTCCGTCGGCCAGCTCAGCCGTCACGTATTCGAGTTGGTCAATGCCGTAAATGGTTGCCAGTAGAGTATCCGGCCCTAAACCGTCGCCAGCGTCCCAGTAAATTAGATAGGCTTGGAAATCATCGGCAGTCGGTTGGTCTGTCCATGACAGATGAATCCGCTTGCCCCGTGACGTGGCGTAAAACATCGCGCTCGTAAGCCCCGCATTTTCTTCGCCATTTGAAACAAGAAGCACATCAAGATTTGAGTATTGGTCTGTTCGCAGATCGGTTGCAGTCATCGGCGGGCCTGCTGGCTGCGATTGTTTCCATTCGCCGTTGACATAGAGCTGTCGCGTTATATCGGCGTCTGATAGATTCGCGGGCAAAGATTCCTTCCATCGTAGCACCGCCTTCGTTGGATCGCCCGGAACGGCTTCCGCCGCTTCGCCAAAGAGCATCCCGCGACAGGGAATAGCCGTGCCATTTATAAGATTGCCTTCGATATGGTAGGGGAAGTTGGGGATCATTTCGGTTTATATTTCTTCCAGACGTTCGCCAATTCGGGTAAAAGCGGCGTAACAAAATAAGCAACTCGCGCTACGGCTTCAGAAAATTGGTTATGATTAAAATTAAAAATATAGCCATCCGACCCGTGAGCATGATCTCCGCAATTTGAAAACCGACATTGCTGATTGTCTATGGACATTTCTGTTGCCTCGTGGAGAAGAACTGCTACGACTTCCCACCAGTATTTATAGCCCAATCCAATCTTGATTCTCGGTGGGGATTTCTCATCCGGCTTCATGTAAAACCAACCACCAGTCTGACCGCGCCAGCCGTAGACCTCGACGTTCATCCAGCAAAATTCAAAAGTCCCAATAAAAATTTGATCGAGATCAGACTTCGATTTTTTCTTCAACTTTTTCGCTCTCCAACTTATTTGCCGATTCCATTCATACGGTCGCTCATGCCGTCAAACTTTCCAGCAGAGTAATGGTCACCCCGCTTATTCCTTCCCCGTCACCTTTGACTTGAATCACATCGCCCGCGCTGCAAACCAAAGCCGCCGAAAGCGCGGTCGGCCCGCCCGTCCGCGCCGTCGCGTCAAAGGTGGCCGTCACGCTTGCGCTAGTTGTAGTGTTAAGAATTGTCAGCGTGGCATTGCCGGTGGAGCCGAGGTTGCTGTCAATGGCGTGGGTAAAATGCGAGAAAGTGATTTTCTGAGGAGCGCGTCGCGTTGCCCAAACAATTGTAGTCTGGCCCGCTACCAGCAGCCAAGGCATTGAAAAAATCAGAGGGCGGCGGACACGGAAAATCTGCCCAAATCCTTTGTAGCGGACATAGATCGAACCGCTTGTGTCCCTACGGATTTCGCCAGTATTGATATTCCAATAGATTTGATTCGTGCTTGGTGTTCCGGCTAGAAGAACTTCGAGGCGCGTCCCTGTTTTGCCCGCCCCAGTCCACGCGCCATAAGTGGGAGATGTGTTGCCCGCCACAGCAGAGTTTGAATCTTCTAGCGCCCAGCCCTGATACAATCCGCTAGGCAGCAGCGTAGTCACGACAACAACTTCGTCGCCGAATAATGTATAGGTTGCTCCCTTGCCCGTTAAGTCTTCGGCAACTGTCAAGACTGTGGCGGTATTCGAGATCACCGCCCAACTTTCGGCCCCAACTGTTAGGACTCCACCGGCCCACTGATTCGTTCCCCATGCTTTTGTTGAATCGGTATAGGTAGTATTGCCCCCGACACTGGCGGTTCCAGAATCACCACTTTGATTTGTCCCTGTAATATCGTAAGGCCGCGCCATTTCTCAGTCTCCATTTCTTTAGCCAGTCAGCCGCTTAAACGTCGCCCTGAATCGAAAGCCGATATTCCCGTCTCCCAACGTTTGTCCGATCCCCCGCGAAAGCGGTTCATAAGCAAAGTCAACCCAACGGTAGGGCCCGGTATAAGTAGTTCGCAAATCCACCAAAGTTCCCGCCAAGTTTCCAGCATTGAGCATGAAATTCTCAATCGCGTTTATCCGCGTTATCATGGCTGCGTTGGTGACGCAGTAAAGAATCCCTGAGTATCCAACCCATCGCGCTGAGGCGTCGGTATTCTGGGAGCCAACTGCTTTTGAGAATTGCCCCGCCGTGTTTGCTAGGGCGTAGTCTTGAACGTCAACTTTCGGCGTGGTCATCAAATTGCGGTTGTAAAGATCGGAGCAACTCGCCCCGTTGCCTGTCCCCGCGTAAGCGATTGTGAAGCCGTTAAAAATAAGGTCACCAGCAGCCATTAAGGTCTCCTAGTTTATCGCCACTCCGGGGCCTTGGGTAATCAAAGAAGCCGTGTTTGCGGCCCGATTAAAAGCATCGGCAGATTGATTCGCAAGCCGTCTTGACTTTCGCGCCGCCTCGTTTCGCATCCATCTATCGCTCTGGTCCGGTGTCTCTTGGTCAATCATGGGAATGTAAGTTCGATTTCGCATCCCGGCAGACCATGCCGCCTGCCGAGCGTCTTCCGCGCCCTCTGCGGCCTTTGCCCTCCATTCACGCTCCCACGGCGGGTATTGAGAAACATAGGGCATAAAATTGCGCCAAGTGTCCGACGACGCTGCTTCTCGACGATATTCTGGATACCTCTTTTGCAGCTCGGGGTCTATTATATCAGCCATTCCGATTTCGCCCCGGACTCTCTTCATAAGAGCATCCGTTTTGGCGCTCGCTTTGCTAAAATCGGAATCGAGCGATTCCTCCGTTACGCTTTTGGGGCTTTCGAGGCCGAGGTTTCGCATAAGTTGACGCTTAAAAGCGTATTTCAATCCGCCCTGTTTTGCCCAACCAAAAAAATCTGTTAACTCACCCTGTTCTTGTGGGAATGTTTTCTCCGCCGCCTTCATTCTTTTTTTCCATTGCAAGTACTTAATTGGATGCGCTGCGCTCGGCTTAGAGAAATCTTCTCTGCCGCCCCCAGCAATAGAAACTCCTTCACCCCATCCAACCCCCGCCCCCCCTTTACCATCGGATTCAGAGCCGGGATATTTCTCCCCGAGCTCTGTAGCGTATTTCTGTGTGGCAATTCCAGTCGCTACTCCGGCTACAGCTCCTGGGACACCTCCAACCCTTCCTCCCAAGACGCCCAAGGCTGCAATTTTTGTCAGATCATCCCAACCGACGCCAAGTGTTTTTGTAATTCCGACCTTGATTGCCTTGGCGATTACCGGCGTCCAAATTTCTATTAGCTCGACTGAAGCAGAAAGGACTGTCTTTAAATTCCCAAGAATCTTTTCCTTGTCAAAAAACCCCGTATCGTTAACTTCATTGATCGCTGCCGCGATTTTCTTTAACCATGCCTCGACTGGTTCTTGAACTAACGCGCCAAAAGATTCCTTGACATTTTCAACCGCGTTGCCCATCTGAATCCAAGGATCAGCCGCCGCCTCTGCCGTGCCAACTGAACGCGCGGAAATCGCCGCCAGAATCTTGTTGAAATCGCCGTCCTTGAAAATATCTTCAGCGATTCCAAGCCCCATTAAACCGCGCCCCTGACCCCTGAAAGCCCGAATCAGGGCTTGGCCCCCTATCCCCCTAGCCGCCAGATCAATCGCAACCGGAAGGGCGAGATAGGCTTTCTCTACATCACCAAGGCCGACAACCAATTCAGCGAAAGTCTGGCGCACCGCCGCGTCGTCAAAATTCGTCTTAGCCTGGATCGTTCGCGCAATAGACTCAATTCGTTTTTCTTGCGCCGCGTAAGTGCTATTCACGGTTCGCAATGAACGATCAAGCTCTCGAATCCCTTGGACTTCTTTTTGACGGAGTCCGATGGATTGCTTGGTAAAAGAAATCAGGCTGCGCGTTCCTGAGACGACCCCGCGAATGCCAAGTTTGATTCCCTCGACAACAAGAGCGCCCTTGACAAAGGAAGTGGTCATGGACTGGCCGGATTGCTTGGCTGCCGCGCCGAGAGAAGTCAACCCGGATTTCGCGTCGGCAATGGCTTGTTTCGCCCCGCTCGAATCCCCGCCGATGGTAAGGACGGCTTGAGTTTGTGGTGTTGACGCCATGAGCTATCTCTTTTTCTCCCCAAGTTTTTCCAGAATTGCTGGTGTCATTAGCGCAGGCGAAATTGACAGGGGAATTTTTTCACGCGCCTCAGATTTCTGAAAGTGCTTCTCAAGCAGCCAGACAGATTCTCCGATTGCGTCCATCATGTCAGCAACCCGCCATTCACCAGTCTTTAATTCTCTCAGCACCTGCCTCGGAGTAGCACCGCAGCGATACCGCGCCGCCATGAAAAGTCTCGAAAGTTCATGCAGCGCGAGCGCGGTGCTTAGGCGTTTTTTGCTTCAGGCGTTTCCGCGCCAACGACCTTGATTTCATAATCAGGGCCATTGCCCGCCGCGCAGCGAATAAAGGTTTCTGCGTTTGAAACATCAAAGACGTGCTCTTTCAAGAGCGCGGCAATTGTTTCGGCGCGATAGTTGAAGGCGAGAAGTCCGTTTGCCAACTTTCTCAGCGCCGCGTGTTGTGTCCCCAACGGCTTGGTCTTGTCGAGTTCATCAATAGCGGTCATGCAAATATCGCCAGCCTCATCAAGGCTCGCCGCCGTCACGAAATATGCCTTGCCATCGTTTCCCTTGACCTTAAAGCCGATAGGGGTCGGGATGCCAGAGTCGGGCATGACAATTTCTGAAACCTCGACGACTTTTTCATCTGCCATAAAGCCTCCCCTTTATGCTGCTGTTAATGTCAACGGTGAAGTCGAACCGTCGGCAGAGTAGAGTTTGATATTGATTACATATTCCCCGCGATCCCCGCCTCCAGAAGTTACCGACGTAACTTTTCCCACTGCGCTTGCGGCATTTTGTAGCGTGATCGTTGTAAGCGGAGACGCCGCCGCCGTCCCTTCGGCTTCAAATTGGATTGAAATGCAATCCGCCAACACGCCCGCGCCGGAAATTGCCGTTCCAGCCGGAAAAGTCTGTGTCGCTCCATAAGCGTCAAGTGTGCGGATCGTAAGCGTGAAACTCTTGCTCACTACACCGCCGTTTCGGGCCATTACATCACCATCACTGAGGTTGCGGAAAATCGAAGTCTCCTCAGTATAGGTTGCTTCGAGCACGTCATTCAAAACCGTGAGTGCTCCAGCAGATGGTTTTAGCTGGGTCTGCTCCAGTTTCGGTCGGCCCTTCAAGAGTTGGTTCTTTGCTGCTCCGATAGGCATTGTAGCAATTCCTTCCCGTGGCTCTTACGCCACAAATGTGAGCGGCGCTGTCGAGCCGTCGTCTGAGAATAAATCAATCTCTACCGTATATTCGCTTCGATCCCCCGCACCCGACGAAACGCTGCGCACAACGCCCGTCGCTCCGGTATCGCCAACAAGCGAAAGCGTTCCCGACCCGTCACCTTTAGCGTCAAAAGTAATATCAAAGGCCGTGATCGAAGTCCCCTGTCTAAGATATTGCGTCACGCTAAACCCATCCAAGGTTCGTAGGGTCAGTGAGTAGGTTTTTTCAACCACACCCCCGTCGCGCTCGCAAACATCGCCGTCGCTGAGATTTGAAAAGTTGTTGACTTCAGAGGAGTATATCGCTTCCAGCACATCGTAAATCGAACGCGGCGTTGCGCTGATTGTCAGGGAAACGCTAGAGGGCTTCCCGTGTAACAGTTGGTTTTTCCCCGCTGCAATGAGAGCCATTGTGAATCACTCCTTCCTGTTATTTTATCTTACATCTCTTGCCCAGCTCATCAAAACCCGGCAAATTGCCCGTTGCCCAACCTGTCCCTTCCAAATCAATTCCTGCGGGTCAAAGGTTAAATCAATGTCTTCGGCCTTGAAGCCGCTCACTAGACTCGCCTCCTGACTCTTGAGCGCCAGAATCGCATCGCTCAGGAGTTGCAGTGCGTTTTCTCTGTCGCTTATTCGCGCAACCCCGCCCGTGACATTCCCGCCGACGTAGGCAGAAATTTCTATCCGCACCGTGGCAGCGTTTGAATCGCTTGTAAAATCTCCGTCCTCATCGCTCCCGCTATAGTCAATAAACACGGTCGGCCCGCTTGCCCGCGAAAAACCAACCGGCGGTTGTCCAATATGCACCGCCACCTTTTCGTTCTGAGTTTTCAGACCCGCCTTTCGTATCGCTTCCGCGATATTTTGAATTGCCGTGATGACCCGCGCCGTCGCCATTTAGAAAAGCCTCGTCGCTGTTTTCTTGCTCGCGTTCAAAACAATCCAACCGCCCCTTGCAAGCGTCTCGTCCATTGCCGCTTTTACCAGATCGGGAATGCGCTTCAAGTCATCCTCTGTCCAGAAAAACAGAGGCCGCTTCTCCTCGGCCCAAATATAATAGGCAAGCCTTGGGTCTAATATGGCCTCATACTTTGGCGGATCGGCCTGCAGCGTGATCGTCTTGTCTCCCTTGTTCCCGACGGTCGTTGCTGCTTTCAGAACCTTGCCGGTGCGAATCCAAATCTTTGTCGAAATGACCACGTTCGGGCGCGGCTCGCCCTCGATGGCCTTTCCAATGTGTGAAGCCTTCCAGTTAAAATAAGACGGGGAAAGCGGCTCCCAGTCCTGCGCGTCAATGACCGCCTTCAACCCGGACGGCCCAAACTTGTATTTATCTATCGTCTTGAACGCCAACAAGATAGAGTCGTCCACGATCTTATCGCTCATGGTCGTGAATAAAACCGCTTTGGGAATCTTCAGAGAAACATTAAGATTCAAAAATCCGCGAATTGCCACCTGAAGGTCGCTCCGCTATCTTACCCGCGCACAACTATCCCGCTCGTATATCCCCCCTGCGGTTGCGGCCAGCGCGTTTCCCTCACAAGATCAATCTCATCAAAGTAGTCAATGCCCGACGCTCGCCCACCTTCGCTTTCTTTCAACTCGGCAAGCATGGTTTCAAAATACTCTTTAAGAGATTTTGTCTGCTCGGAAAACTCTGACATTTCCCCGTGTTGGGAGAGAATGTCATACGCAAGCCAGCGTAGTGCCAGCGCCTTCAGGGTGGGAGGTGGGGTGGGAAGTGTGTGGGAATAATCCGAAAATACTGAGTCGCCCCGCTCAAGCCCTGGGCTGAAGGCTACTATTGCGGTGGACAGCGACCAGAGCGTTGAATCCATTTTGTCTTCATCCGTCCGGTAATCATAAGACGCGGGCGGAAAGTTCTTATAGAGCTTGAGCGTCCCCGTCGTCGGCGTGATTTTGAGGGTCGCGCTTGTCTGCGCGCTCGTTGCCGATTTTACAAGAATCTCGCCTTCGATTTTTGTGTGCATCGCCCGATATTTTTCAGGCAGCCGCGACTTGAATACCGCGATTGATTGAGGCAGATAGGTCGTAAATTCTGTCGAAGTCATCAGCAGGCGCGGACGGGCGCGAATAACCCAAGTGGCCGATGCTCCGGTGAGATTGCTGTCGAGCGTCAAGACCGTTGGAGTATTAGAAACGATCTGGTAATAGGAATTCCCAACGAGCAAATAAAAGCCTTCATGTTCATTGACCTCCCACGTAGCCGCCCCAACCGTGTAAGTGAGATTCCCGCCAACCCCGCCCGTGCCGGAAGCCTTATTTATGAGCCAAGGCCCGCGCACGGTCGCGCCCGGATTAATATAGGGTTGAACCTCTGAGGAGATGATACCATAGTCGTCGGGGTTTGCCATTGTAATGAATCCTGCTTAGGCCGGCGGGGATAGCCTCGCCGCGTTTATGATTGCCCGTTTCTTCTGGATCGGCCCCAACTTTGAAAACTGGCTGCGCGAAATACCGAGCCGCTGTGCTGCCGCCCCCGTCGCCTTGATCGGTGTTCGGGCGAGAGGGCGCAAACTCGAATCCCCGCTCATGTCTTCAAATAATTGTGGCCCAATTTTCATCGCGCCTTCGCCGATAAGCGCTGCCCGCGCCTTGCCAACCGTTGCAGTCAATTCAGAGGGCGAAAGGTCTTTGAGATATTCAAACTGCTCTTGTGGCGGGAACTCATCGGCTAGACCGAGAAGTTCTATGTCCCCAAGCGGCGCATTCCAACAAACGCAAAGATCGTGGAGTGGCTCCATCGGAACTTCTTTCCCGCTTCCATCGTGATAAACCCCAAACCACTGCATACATTCAGCGCACGGCCCGCTTGCGCTTACGCCTTCCATCCTCACAAAAGTATTCGCAGAATACGCCTTCTCTGCTTTTCTTGCCCGCCCCGCCATTTCTAAAAGCGACGGCACAAGACCTTCCGGCCCCACATCCACAAACTCGACGGATAGGCTTATATTAAGCGGACTCATCCCGTCGCGGCCTCAAGGTCTGGGGCTTCATGCCGACTTATTTGTTCCCCCGCCAAAATGTAGGCGGCATAATAAAGCCGTTCGGCAAATCGCGCCACGTTCCTGACTGCCGCATCCACAGCCCCTTCAATTATTTTGCCCGCATTCTCATGCAAGTCTCTTGCGTTGGGCTGTCGCCGCAGCTCTGCAATCACCGCGCCATAGATTCGGGCGGGGAGACCGTCAACAAAAAGCGAAATACCTTGTTCGACGGTCAGTCCTTCCGCGCCGCGAATTTCGGTCGCCTGTTTTTTTTCTCCCTCGCTCAATTCCAGCGTGGCTGTTATTCCGGGAAGTTGATTCATGGCCCGCGCGAGATTCCCGCCGCGTGTCAAAAATGTTTTTCTGTGAGTTTCCGCAACTCCTCGCTCAATTTCTCTCCGAAGATCAAAAAACAAACGTGCCCCGCTTGTCGCAATCGCGGTTTTGAAATTGTTGTCCCCTCTTAGCACACGCTCCGCTTTGGTCTGCTCGATAGGTGTGAGAGGTTCCGGCTTTAGGAAAACTTTGAAGGCTGGGCGCAAAATAACGAGCGCAAGTGAGTTTTTGATCGCTGTTGAAAATTTTGTGCCCAGCCCCAAAAGCCGTGCTTCATTGTCGGGCAGCGAGTGACCTTTGAAATCGTCACCGGCCTGTCGCACGGCGGCGATGAACTGTTGGGCCTTCTCATTCATATTCTGAGGCTCCTCAGTCCACGCAAAGTTTACTCGAATATCACATACATGAATGCAATTGCCTCGGTCTCAGTCACCGGCGTGGTTCCATCAGCTTCATCAAAGGAATAGACAGCGAAAGAGCCCGCGCCGGGACTGACAACCCAACGACCCAAAGGAGCGCGTGTCGTGCTCAGGGGCATAACCATAACTTCAGAATTGCCCGTGCAAGCCGCCGCCGTTGTGGTGTCTGAGCTTGTGCCACTATCAAAGGAGCCGCGAGTAGTGATAATGGCCCCCCATTCTTGAGCGTCAATCTTGAGCGCCGCCCCGCGCAGAGTTCCAGAAGCCACCACGTCGTCTTGGCTCCCCACGCTTGTTGACAGGGATAGTAAATCGGTTGTCCCCGTTCCTCCATTTGCAATTGGTAAAGCCCCGGTAATCGCTGCGCTTTGATTCAGAGCGACCGCACCAAATCCGATTGATGTACCGCTCCGCCGCAGCACTTGATTGTCCGAGCTAGCCGCGATAGATGCGTTATCAGCCGTCGAAGCCCCCGTCACGCCAAGCACCGACCGCGCAGAGCCTTGGGTGAGATTCGCAAACGGAAGGTCGCCGGTGACATCGGTTGTCAAATCTACCATCCCCGATCCTACGCCTCCTAGCGTCGGGGCTACTGCAACTCCCCCCGCCTGACTCCCCGCATCGCTCAGTGTCAACACGAGGTCGGTCGGAGCCGCCATTTGCTGCCCGTAAAGATAGATCGCAGGAATGGCGATTGTGATTGTATCTCCTTCGTGCCAGCTATTGCCCGCCGAAGCGGACGTTGCAAAATCAGCCGTCGCCACGCCGTCGGTAAACGTCGGCTTAGGCGCGACTGAATAAGCGGGATTAAAAACCCCCGACCCGCTATCCGAGATCGTCCAGCTCGTCGGCGTCTGCCAGTCAAGAGCGGTCATCGCATTTCCGTCGGCGTCTGTGACGGTCAGAGTAATGGTTCGCGTGGCTCCGGCATTGGCTTCAACGGACGTTACCACATCGTCAATCGTAGTGTTTTGCCGGAAGTCTCCCCGCGCCCCGGAAGCAACAGCTTGGAGGAAATTCGCCCCATCCCCATCATGCCAGAAACCATACTGATTAAGGACAACGGCGGCGGCTTCATCCGCTCCCGGCTCGGCTGCTTGCGTTTGAATTGTGAAGAAAGAAAAGACGGCGGCGAATAAAAACGCCATGAGCCGTCCGTGAGTTGTAAACCCCTTCATTTTTTTCTCCCTCTGCTACGGTTTTCCAAACATTTTGCGAATTGCCGCCATGCTATCTGTGCAAGCCTCTTGATGCGATTTAATGAACTCCGCCGTCTCTGGATCGGCTGCGGTAAGCGTCGGCGGTATTCGTAGCGTCTCCGCCACGATGTTTTGAACCAACCGGCGATCCTGCATGATCGTCTGTCCGGCTTGATTTTTGAACCGGAGGATTCCATCCCAAGCCTTAACCGCTTCAGGCGGTTTCGCTTCCGGGGGCTTGACTTCCGGCGGTTTTTCCTCTGGCGGCTTTACGCCGGTCGCTTCTTTGTCTGCTTTTCCCATGTTTCACCTCGGAGATTTTGAGGCGGGAAAGATGCGCTCCCCCGCCCCATCTTTTTTACATCACTCGATTAAATCGCAATGTGAGCCGCAACAATGCGGGTCGTATGCGTCGCCTTGCGCCCGAAAACATTCAGGATTCGAGCCACGTCACCGAACTTCGTGGTATGGCGGAAAGTTTCAGGCGGCTTGATCTGCCCGGCGACGTCCACGGCGCTCTCGTGCATGAACAGCGCGTATGGCAGCGAATTCGATGTTGGGAGATTATTGCTTGGATAAACATCAAACCCCGACACGACATCCATTGCCCCCCGCGTAAGTGCGATTGAACGAATTGGGTCTGCCGCTTCAGTAATCGTAGCCGTCTTGACAACAGCCGCGCTTACTTCAGGCGGGACAACTGCGATACGTCCAGTATCAGGCACATCCAACTTGTCCAGCACTAGTTTCGCCTTAGCAAAAAGCGAAAGCGTGTAAAGTGACCCCGTCACTCCGGCCCCGGTGTAATCGCTGGTGCTGAGAATCTGATAAGGCACGAGAGTAATGCCCGTGGTCGCCCCGCCCCCGTATGTCGAGCCAAGCAGGGTTGTTCCGGCCTGCGACTGTGCAAGCGCCAGAACATTAGTCAGCGTGTTGGAAATCAGGGCGCTGACATAGTTGCGGATTGCCTGCGCCTCATCCGCCGTATTCGAGAACATCTGATTGATGTCGTAGAAAAGTTCCCCGATATAGCGAAATTGATCCACGGTCAAATCAGAAGTTGAGAATGCGGCGTTAGAATAGGTAAGGTCGCCAGTGCGATCCGAAAGAGTCTGCACGGTGGGAGCCGTGTAGGTCTTGATTTTGACGACGTTTCCGGGGAAAACATCGCCTTCATATTTTCGGCGAAAACGGGCGAGAACGCTCTGAGTATTTCCCCACAACAGTTCCTCGAAGATGGTTGCCCACCGCGAGATGTCAAAGTCAGCCATGAGAATATCCTTTCAGGTTTTTCTGAAAGGACTTTTCGGACTACTTTTTTGCCGCTTTCTGCGCGTCGAGAGCCTTTTCAATCCCACCGGGCTTGAGGAGGTCTTGGGCTGAGAATGTCGTTTTGATAGCTCCGCCCTGTTGACTTCCGCCCCCGCCGCTTCCTGTGCTGGCGTTATCGGCGGGCTTTGCAAGATTGGGTTGTTCTTTGAGCCATCTCGCAAAATCGGCTTCGACAGAAAGAGGTTTCCCGTCGTCATCATAAGGTGTCGCCCAGTTACCGGTATCATCCAAAACTTTGACAGAAATCCCGCCATTCGCATTGGTTAAAAACTGACGTGTTGGTCGGACAAATTGAGGAGCATAAGACCCTATAGCGTTCTCATAGGCATCGTTCTTAGAAACAACCCGCAGCAGGATATTTGTAATTTCCTTATCCTGCGCTATCTTTGTTATTTCCGCCTCACGCTGCTCGCGTTTCTCTATTTGTTTTTCAAGAGCCGCGATTCGTGCTGCTTGATCCTCTTTTTTAGGGTCTTTTTCAACGTCTTTTCCCTTTTGCATCTCCTGATAGTCAATCCACACATCATCAAAGTTTGCATGGCGATTCGGATCAAATTTCACGCCAAGTTTTCGAGCGGCCTTTTCAGCGTCTTGCTTGTGTCCGAGTCCTTTCAGTTTGTGCTCTAATGCCTTCAATTGCTCGGCTGTCAGGCCGCCGTCTGCCACGGTAGTTTCAGGAGCGCCCAGCTCCAGTGTTGCGGTAGTTGTTGAGGAAGTTTCCGCTGCTCCCTTGTCTTCATCCGGCATGATTCAAAACTCCCTTTCGCAAATTTGTTATCAGGCCAGAGCCGTCGCTGCCTCTTGACTCTCGGCCATTATTTCCTCTGTATCAGGCCCCGGCATTTCTGCAGAGCCACTTTCATCTTCTTGAACGACCGGCGCAATCTTCGCCCGCTCGCTCATGGCTTTTATGCGTAAATCAAAGTCGGCTTCGATTGCAAGTTTTTTCTCTTCGGAAAACATCGGATACTCAGGATCGGCATAAACAAACAGCCGTTCCTTTTCAACCCGATACGTCGGCGAATTGGGGACAGCCTGACTAACTAACGTAAGATCGTTTGCGCGCTCGCTCATCGTCTGGACATTAAAATCATTCGGGTAGGATACTTGAGTCATTCGTTCTCTTGCAACCCTAGTATCGCCGTCGGCCTCCCACAAGGCCCTGAAGTAGTGGACTCGCTGCTCGGCCCATTCGAGGCGGTCTGCCAGCGTTGAAAGGTCTTGATTCGTGGGCAGGTAGTCCCACGCCTTTGACACCCCGCTAGTCTCATCCGCGCCCGCGCCAACCTGTCGAACCAGCATCAAGTCAAAGAGCTGTTTGAGCAGAGAGTTTCGCTCCTGAATCAAAATCCTATAGGGCTGGCCGTTGGTTTCAAGCAGTGTCGGCGCGAATTTCGCATCAAGCGGGACGCCGATAAATCGCGTCGAGCCGAAAGCCAGTGTAGTCCCCGGCGCGGGCTGACCCGAAATACACGCCGTGCTAACAGCCGAGAGCCGCACATCTTCCTCAATCTCTGATTCGAGATTGTAGAGTCGCCATATCAAATCCCAGACATCTGCTATCCGCGACACGCCCTGCATGTGATCAATCCGGCGGGAAGGCACATAGACAAACGGAATTTCATGCAGCCCGTGAATCTGTGAAGCGACAACCACTTCTAGACCCTGTGCGTCCACGCCGTAGCGCGTCCATCCTTGGCGTGTCCATATCACTATGCGTTTAGTACTTTCGGCAGTTCGCTCTTGATTCAGCGCGATGTCCGAGGGAATCCACTCACGGAGTTTAAGTTCCAGAAGATTCCCGCTCGCGTCAACGCGCCAGTCCATGATGTCCGATTTACGGAAAAATGAGACGAATGGCGCAAGGCCCCACTCCTGCTGCTGGGCGAGAGACTTAGGCCGCAGCACTTCGCCAGTCTTTGGGTCAATCGGCGCGGGTGGACGATCTACAAGAATCCCGCAACCTCCTTCGACTTCCGGCCACGGGAAAACCAGCTCGGCCATGAAGTTATCAAGTGACATCCCGCCGCGATTGCAGTTTTCCAGAAAGTTTTCTTCGGCCTTTTCATCGCTATCCACAAAGAAAGCCCGATTGATCGCCCCGGCCTTGAATATGGCCGCAACCTTCAACATTAGTAGCCGCGCCGCAAAATTCAGATAGGTCGCCCGCTGAACCCGCTCATAAAAATGCAGAGGAACTTCTTCGGGGTGGCGAAAGAGATAGCCATGACAGGCCGCGTAAGAAAAAGTATTTTGGGGATCGTCTGGATTTTGTCGCGGGGGTGGATTCAAGGTTTCGCCAGCCTTGATAACCGCATCACCGCCCAAATAAAAATCAGCTGCCCGCGCATCACGAGCCGCACAAGCACTTACGAAGGGATGAACTTGGTCAGTGATGACTCCCACGAAAACTCCTCTTCTTACTTCTTGAGCACCGCAGCTACTCCCCGGTTCAAACCACGTCAAGGCTTTTCTTTTCTGGCGTTCAATCTACCGAACCTGAATCGCCGTATAACCAAAAGGTGTTTTCAGCGCGTGGCGAATGAAGGTCGCGGCTTTCAGAATATCAATGTGCGCGTCGCGCTCGCCCCATTTCTTTAATTGCCAGTTGCGATGCGAGGCTATTTCGTAGCGCGTCTTTTCAAGTTGCCGGTTCACTTCGTCGTCAAGCGGGTTGCCATATCGCCGCTTCCAGAATTTGAGCGCCCCGGTCTTGACCATGCTCATAAATTCCCAGAGGTCTTGTGTCACGCTATCAGCCGTTGCCCGATATTCGACGAAGCGCGGGATGTATTGTTTCATGGCGCGGCCCAATTGAGCGCCAATGCCCAGCACATCGCCAACGCCGTCACGAGGTCGCCAAGCCCAAGCCAGCCCCTCAGCGTCCTTGATCTGCCTGTCCATGCCTTGCCCCGTCCACCACTCTACATGGACAAGCCGGATCATGGGAAACCGCGCAACCTTTTTGTCCCAGAAGACGCGCCAGAAAAGAATTGCAGTAGAATCCTGCCACGGCTTTTCAACTCGCACATCTTCGCTCACGCGCTCAAGATCATCGTCACCCCCAACGTCATAGGTGATGACATAGTATGCCCCCGCAACAGGCCGTTCCTCATACTCAATATCAGAGTCCCACAGCGAATTGATTTCCGACTGCGAGAGAAATCCGCCGAGCGAGGCCACGGATTTGAGAAGATACTGAGTCTGGATAACCGGGTGATCTTCGCCGCCCTTGTCGCGCACAACTGCCTCGTAGTGGCTTCGATATTGCGGGCGGTATTCAATCCACAGCGGGGCGGGCAGGACGATGTTTTTCTCAGGGAAACCCAGCTCCTCGTTGCGCTTCATCGCCTGCTCAATCATAGAATCGCCATCGGAAGCGACGCCGGAAAAGATAGTCGCGCCGTCGGTATCGGCTGTCATCGGGCGGAAAATTTTCTCATAGACAGCCTGATCGAAATCCTGCGCCTCGTCAACATCGAGAACGTGCGCGGTCTTGCCTTTTGAAAAGGTGTCTTCGGAAAGAAATCTCACACGAGCCGCGCCGAGCCGGGTGTCCAGTGTACCGCCGCGCCTGCATTGCCAAAGGGGGCGGTCGTTTGCGGCATGTGCCAAGGGGTCGAGGGAAAGCAGAAGTTCAAGGCGCTCCATTGAGGTCAGACACGAATCAATCGTCGGGGCCGCGCCGATCCACTGGGGCTGATCTTTACGCCGCGCGTTTTTTATCAGCCAGCGTTCCTGTCCAGTTCCCTTGCATTCGTTTTTCGCCGTCTGTCGGGCGGTCATAATGCAGAGCGGACGGCCTTGGTGGTTGTGAATATGATTTTCGATTGCGCGGACGATACTGATTTGCAATGGCCTGAGCGGACGCTGCATCAAGGCTTCGCGGTGATACTCCGGTGAGCGCAGCGCAAAATCAATCAGGGATTCAAGGGTGAGCATCGGTTAAGCATCTGGCAGATCGGAAATTTTTTCTGTCTCTTGTCCACCAAGCCCGCGTTTCTCACGCTCTTGCTCCTCCCGATTCAGCCGGTCAAGGGCGCGTTGCAACGGATTGGTGTCTTCGCTCCCAAAGCTTGCGCGGGGGCCATAGTGCTCAGGGAACTCAAGCTCGAGGAGTCGCGCCGCCGCCGTCCAGTATTTCGGGTCGTTCGCTGCGATCCGAATTCTGTTCAGCAAGGCGAGTCGTCTTTGTTGGCGGGATTTTTTTAATTCTGAAAGAAATGTTTTATCGCTGGCCTTCCATGCCATGAAGGCGCGAACGGAAATTCCTGCGGCTTCGCAAGCTTCGTTCGTGGTGAATCCAGACCCGAATGCGGAAACGAGGATGGTCTTGATTTCTGGAGTGCGAATCGTAGGTTGTCCGCGTGGAGGGGCAGGGGGCTTTTTCGTTTTCATGCCACGAAGGTGCTACATGAGCGGGGGCGGTGTCAAGGGGAACTGTCCGATTCTGTAGCTGTCTCTGTTGCCCCGAATTCAACAGGCCCAACTGCTGCTGTTGCTTTTCGCGGATCGCCCTTCACAAAAACAAGGACGTGCTCATGCACAGGAACGAGTTTTCTCATGGTTTGAAACATTTTACGAGCCCTTAACGCCGCGCTTGCGAGGGGCTTTAGGTGAATGGCGTGATTGTAAAACGAACATCCCGCAACCTCGAATCCCCGGATTGTGTCAGAAACAAGACTCAGTTGCTTCCCAGACTTGTCTCGCGTTTCCGCCACCTCAAAACATGCAAAACGGTGTTCGTGCAACACAGATACCGTCTCTTTAATTGCCCTGAAAAACCCGTCAAGGAAAGCTTCATAATCAACGGCATTATTCAAATCGTTTTTCAGGTCAGAGTAGTGTTCGCGATTAAAATATGGAGGGGAGGAAAAAATAAAATCTCCCCGGACTTCTCCTACCAGACGAGCGAAATCTCGACTATCCCCAACCATCCAATTGGGAGCCAACTCAAGCCGTTCTGCTTCTTTTCTATTTGCATCTATTTGTTCTTGGCGTAAATCAATTCCGAGATATTCATAGCCGAGTTTCGCCGCAACAATTCCTCGCACACACCCACCAGCAAATGGATCAAGAATAAGACCCCCCGGAGGACAAAACCACCGATAAGCAATTTCGCATAGCGTGGGGTCAAAAACTCCCGTCCTCTCTCCTTGCATTGGACATGCTTGCAACATTTTCTTGCTTATTTTTAAAAGGTTTTTCGCACGCCCAGCCAAACTATCAAAACCCAAAGAATCCCAGTCGGCACGTCTTGCCTTCCAATAACTTCGCTTTGCATCAAAGATAGAAAATGGCGGGATTAAAAAGTCCTTGACAAGATTTCCGGCGCTCGTGCCATCCCCCGGTATAAAATAAGTTACAAGTTCCTCAAACCTCAGCGCCTCGAATAACTCCGCGTCGCCTATCTTGAGTTCGTCCAGCAGCGACCCCAGCCCCTCGTCAAACTCTCCCGCGACGTGCGGATTGTTCGCGGCGATATTTCCGGCCTGCTCTGTCTGCAAATCCCAGTCAACCACGCGCACCGGAAATCGCTCGCCCGCCGGTGTGATGACCGCCCCGCCCTCCAGTTTCAGCCTGTCGCCATAGAGCGTCTTGAGTGCGTCGAGCCTCTGATGTCCACAGACCAAGTTCCTACTGCGTGAATTGAATACCAAACCTGAAATATCTCCGAACTTTTTGAGCGAGACTCGCAGCCCTGCCGCCGCCTCGCTCGTGATGGTTCGCGGATTGTAGGAAGCGGGCTTAAGGTCTGCGATTGTCTTGGGCGTCTTTGGCTTGGTCGTCGCTGCTAGTTTCATGGTTTTTCTTTTGCGCCTTTCAGAAATCAAAGTCAACCTATAGGTTCATGGGGTCATTATATCGGCTTGTAAAATATATTTTTGTTTTCTCCTCTTTTTTTTACGGGTCTCCTACAAACATATCCTCCTGCGCGAGGGCGGCGCGGATTCAGAGACTCCCGAACATGTCCTCATCCTCACCATGATGTTTTATCTCGGCAAGGTTGCGAACCGCTTGATGGTAGTAAGAGGGTTTTAATTCGATTCCAATCCCGCGCCGTCCGTTCATCACCGCTCCATAAACTTCAGAGCCGACGCCCATGAATGGCGTGAGCACAACCTCGCCGGGGTTAGACCACAAGACGCAGGCGCGCTCAATCACGTCGAGCTGAAGGGGACAAATGTGCTTTTCGTCCATTGGATCGCGCCCTGCTCTTGCGTTTAGTGTTCTTGTTTGGCGAATGTCCATCCAAACAGGAGATGCATAAGCGCGCCAGATGTTATGTGCCGCGCCAATTCCCACTCCTCCCGGCGCGTGTTTCCCACAATACGTTTTTAATCCGTCGAGGTGAGAAATCGGCGTTGCATTTTCTCCGGGCTTCCGAAAAGTCAAAAGATAATCTGGAAGTCCGGCGCGACAAATCGCACTATCCTTAACGAGTTGCTTGTGCATAAGGCCAAGTGCTTTTGTCCTCGTCGCCTCAATCAACGGGTCTTTCCAAATGATGTGACGTGAATGATAGATGAACCCGTTGCTCTGAAACAGCCGGATAATATCTCCCGGAAAATCCTTCAATCCAATATATCCGTCGCGTTCCTTCATCGCCGGAATATCTATACAATGAACCGCACAGTTGCGCCCAAGTTTCATGACTCGGAAAATCTCGCCGACAATATATCCGAAGTGCTCGAAGAATTCTGAGTAATTCCTACAATTCCCAAGGTCTGCGGGATTATCGCTATAGCAGTAGAGATCGGCAAATGGCGGAGAAAAAAGAGTCATGTCTACGCTTGACTCTGGCAGCGTTTTTAACACTTCGCACGAATCTCCGCAATAAAGTGCATATCTCTCTGTGATCGTTTGTTCCATCACAGCCATGATGGGGCCTCCTCTTTCTTCGTGTAGATATTGGTTCGCTCAATCTTGAGTTCATCCATCATCAGAGCAACAAGGCGCTCGAACATTTTATCTGCCGCTTCCGTTTTCCGCTTCATGTTCGCCAACACCCCCGCCTGTCCCTCAGTTGAAATGATGTCAACGACAACTGCGCGGGTCTGTCCGAATCGCCAACACCTGCGCGTCGCTTGGTAAAACTGCTCGTAACTGTGCGACGGGAAAAATGTTTCGTGGGCGCAATGCTGCCAATTGAGGCCGAATCCCGCAATCGTTGGCTTGGAAACAATAACGCGCACCTGTCCGGTTGCAAATGCCCGGAATGTTTCTTCTTTGAATTCCTCAGCATCGCCGCCCTCTACATTCACGCTCCCACGGATTAGTTTCTCAAGCATGTCGCCTTCATCGTTGAGATGACACCATGTAACGGCGGGACGGTTGTGCGCGTTCGCAAGTTGCGCCGCCATTTCGCACCGCTCTGGAAGTGTTCGGCGCAGTTCTTCGCGTTGCTCTTGAAGATTTATTGCGGCCAAATCGAAGAGCATCCCTTCGGGCTTTCTGCGAGCCATTACAATATGCTCTCGCATCGTGAGCGACGGTAGAATAAATCCATCATCCTCAAATCCAAAGTCAGAGGGTTTTCTCATCGCTCGTGCCCACGAGCAAATCCAGCGCCAGAAAATATGTAAGGCGGCGTGTCTTTTTAACCTCCACCTTGATGTTTCCCCGCCGTCGTGATTAAAAAATCTTGCGAGCATTTCTCTGTATTTCATTTCCCCCAACGCCTCGCTGCTTGTTCCCAACTCCATGTAATCATTCGGTGCGGCGGTTGCCGTGCATAGAAGGCGATAGGGGGTCTTTCGCATAAAATCGGTCACAGCTTGGCGCGTTGCCCCGTCAAAATTCTTGAGGATGCTCGACTCATCGCAGACAACGCCAGAATAGTCCGCGCTATCAAAATAGTGAAGCCGCTCATAGTTTGTGATTATCAAAGAATCCCCCACCTTCCGGCCTTCGCGCCGGTGCAACACATCGAGACCAATCTTCTGTCCCTCAAGGACTGTTTGAAAAGCGACGGCGAGCGGCGCAAGAATCAAAACAGGCTTTCCCGTTTTCCTAGCCACATTTTCAGCCCAAGTGAGTTGAATTAAAGTTTTCCCAAGCCCACAGTCAGCAAATATCGCAGAGCGGCCTTTGCGCGTCGCCCATTCGACAAGGGCTTTCTGAAACGGGAAAAGCAGATCGGGCATGAATGTCGGCTCGAATCCATGTTCGGCCCCGACTTGGGTTTTGCGCTCAAGAAACGATTTATAGTCGCCGTTTGAATTATTCACTTGGCTATCACATCGCTTTCTTTTTTTTCTTTCACCCGCCGCACCGGTTTTATGTTTCAATCCCGCCGCTTTTCCCACTGCTCACAACTTTCATCCCAGCGCGTATCAACCCAAAGCGGCCTGCCCAAACCCGCCGCCTCTTCTGATTTAAGCAGGCACGAGGACTTGAACTTCGAGGAGTTCGCCCCGGCCCCTTCGCGGCCCCTCCAGTGCTGGCAGGATTTGCAAATTCCGTCAAGGTAGGTGACGCGGGGTTTGTGTGCGAGCGGCTCATTGAGCGCCGCGCAAAATGTGAGGACGATGTCAGGCATGTAATTGAACTGGGAGCAGCTCATTTTGTTTTTGCCTCTCCTGTTTTTTGGGAATCAAGCGCAGCCTTGTTTTCTTTTTTATCCCACGTCCTAAGCGAGTTATGCCCGAAATAAATCTGCGGCCCGCTTTTGAATCTATCCGCCACCGCGTCCCAGGGATCGCCCCATGCCGCGATTTGGTCTAGCGAGGCATTACAGGCCAGCAGGACGGGCTTGAGATTTTCATATCGCAAGTTTATGAGGTTGTAAAAAGTAGTGGACTTGTAGGGTGTCCGATTGATTTTATCCGCGTCGTCAAGAATCAAGAGATCGGCAAGGTAGAGCCGATCAAGGATTTCGTTTTCTGATTCATCGCTTGCAGGGTCATTCGAGGCCGCAAGTTTTTTCAGAAGCATCTCACCCTCGTAATAGGCGACAGTGACGTGATGTTTTTCACAGTGCTGTCGGACGCCAAGGCAAAGAAATGATTTTCCCGTTCCTTTCCCGCCGTAAATAAAACACGGGGAGCCTTCATGTTTCGGGTTTTTCAGGATCGGCCCAAGCCACTCAGACATGACTCTGGTTTTGATCGTTGAAAGAGCCGTACGGGTTGCCGGTGGAAATTGATTCTGCGCTTCGCGGGCGGCTTGCAGATAGCGATGACCCGTGGGGGTCGAGTCTTGCCGGATAGATTCTCCCACGGCGGCGACGTGGTCTTGCTGGAGTCGCGCCACCATGTTTGGACAGGCACGGGTAGTCGGGCAATAGATGGATTCACGGGCGATATTGAGACAGGTAGGGCGAAAGGAAATAGAAACGCCACTGGAGTCCGTGCTTCGCTTCTGGATTATTTTTGCCCGCTCGACAAGAGCATCTTCGGCTGACAGGTGCGCGAGTTCCAGGAAGGCGGTTCGCCAGTTCCAACGCTCCCTCCATTCGAGGGCTTCGATAGGGGCATCGAGCAGACAGGCTTCGCGCTTTGGCATTCCGCAATGTTTGCAAGATTGAACAGCAGTCATATCGGGCCTACACTTCTATGGCCTTTAAGGAATTGCTCCGTCTCGGCCCTTGTGACTTCGGGTTGTTTGATTTCTGCGGCGGCGAGTTCTGCGTCGCGTTTATCGGCAGCGTCTGCCAGTTCGGTCGCTGTCGGGCACGGCCTTCGTCGTTGCGCTTCCTCAGCCTCGCGCTCGGCAAGCCAAGCCTGTGTTTCTTCACGCTCCTTCGCGTCTTCGGCATCCCACAGGGCAATTTCTTCCGGCGTTGGCGTCTTCATAGGCGGGGCCGTCTTTTTCTGGGCATCCTTCTGCCCGTTGCCCGCCCGCCACTTTTGCGCTTTCTGGATAAGCGTTGACTTCTGGCGGATAAGGGCGTGGGTGTATCCGCGCTTCATATTCCCAAGCCCGAAAGCCCAGTCCGGGTCAGCGGCGGGGTCTGCCAAGTACTCGAGCAGCAGGTTGACCTGTCCAAGCCCGGTGTCGTCGAGGATGGTGTCCATGACCCCGGCAAAGAAAAGGGCGACAGCTTGGGAGCCGTGAGTTCCCCCGTCGCGGGTTGCTCTGAGGTCAGCATAGAGTGTTCCAAGGTTGACGGCTTCTGGGTGTCGGTATTTGTGGGGTAGTTTGTTGGTTTTTTCTTTGTTTTTTTGTTGTGTTTTTTTTGTGGGGGTAGGGGGTTCTTTTTCTTTCTTTGAAGATGAAGAAGAAGATGAAGAAGAAGATGAAGAAGAAGAGCACGACCAATCGTTAGACGATTGGTTAGACGATTGGTTAGACGATTGGTTAGACGGATCGTTATCGTTTTCTCTCTCAGCAATCCTCTGTTGGCGAGCCAGAACTCCAGCCCTCGACGCTGATTCTCTTCGACTTCTGCGCTCCGCCTGTGCTTCTTTTTGCTTTTGTAGGCGGTCGTTGAAGTAATACTCCGCCCCGTCAATAGTCCTTCGATCAAAATGCTGTTCAATGGTCGGCCATGCTTCAGCAAGCTCGGATTCGGTACAACCAATCATTGAACGAATCGTTGAACGATTGGTTGGCAATCCCCTTGACATCGGGTAAGTCCAGAACTGATCGAGTAGATCACGGTAAATCGCACGCGCAACAAGAGACATTTCGTGGCGCGTGCCGCTCGCAAGCCAATCCTTCGGATACCACTGATACGCTGGGGCGTCCATTGTCGTTATACCCTTTCAAGAGAGAGTAGAAAATCCAGTTGTATCACTCTCATTTCACCGCCCCCATAAGAAAGAAATCAGTAAACCTCTTTAACGTCTGTTCATTGAGGGACGGATCATCATTGAGTATTTGGTGGCACGTAGCAACATTGACACCCGTTTCTTTGCTGAGCTTGCGGCCAGAGTCCAAACCCCGCGCAATGGCCGTGCGCTTGATCTCGGCGGACGAAAGAAGAGTTTCCATCTGCGGCGAGCCTCCCTCTAAAAGCCTGTTAGAAAGTCTTAATAGATTTCGCGGCGAAGTCAAGAATTTTCTTTAACACCCTCCACCGCCCCGATCACGTCCTCCAGACTCCGAACCTCCACGTAAAGCCCCCCGGCAGCGCGAATAGCATCCCTCATCCGCCTCTGCTCGGTGCCCAACGCTCCTTTCCCGGTCTTGATCTCAAGGCCCAGAAAAAGACCACACGGCGGTAGCACGGCGGTAATATCAGGCCAGCCCGCCGTCGCCTGAGACCTGCGCCGCGAACCATCGGGGGCAAGGTGCGCCCCCGAATCCGTGACACTGAAAGGGATTCTCTTGATTGAGAGATACGCGCAGACCGAACGGACAAGCTGACTATGAAGGCTCCGTTGGTTAGTGGCTCCCACAGCGAACCTCCAACGCCGGGGTCTTCGGCCCTTCGCCCCGAAAGGATTCTGGTTTCTCCCCCCGCCTCTTCCACGCCACGCGCCGCTTCACCAATTGCCTGTATTTTGCCACAACCTCGCCCGTGACGTGTCTTGCCCCGAACCTACGGGCGATCATGTCTAGGATCGAAGCGGTGGCCTTGTCTGCCGCCGTCCAGGGGGCCGGATCGTCGCGCTTTTCGGCGGCGGTTCGCTCGGCGGTATGAATCCGCATGACAATCCCTTGGTTGCTCAGATAGCCGAGCCGGTGGAGGGCCGGTTCAAAACCAGCATCGCAGAGGGTAAGAAATTCAAGAGCGGTCATTTAAGCCTCCCATATTTGAAAGAATCTGTGCTATGCTATACAGTGCAACGCAGCGCCCCGCCGGACAAAGCGAAGCTACGCGATGCCAAACTACGCGGAGCAATGCTACGTTAAACCTTCCAAAGTGTTACAACCGCTCTCCCAAACGATCCCTTACACTCCGGGCGGAAGGCCATAATCCCACAGCGGTTAAAAGTCTCGTCCACGACATGCCGAATCTGCTCCTCGCTCAAAAGCACATCGTCCCATTCCACGAAGAAACTCAATGCCCACGAATCGAACCGATAGCGATGGGCCATAACCCGGACGCCCTTGCCGACATTGTGATTGACAACCGTGCGGGAATCAATTTCCGGCGTCTGATTGTCTAAGATCAAGTCGGCGGGCGTGACAAAGACGCAAGCCGCCACCACCTTTTGCAAACTCCCTCGGCCCTTGCCTTTGCAATAGGTCGCGCCACTAATAAGAGCGCGTTGAACATTGGCCGAGGGAACATAAAACTGTTTTTCTTTCGGCGTCCGATAGGCCACATATTCAGCCTGCTCTTTTACCTGGCGCTTGTTCATTCCCTCAATTTGTACTGCTGGATACGCGCACATGAGAAGCGGGGTGATTCCCTTGATTGAAACTTCTGCTTTCTGAGTCGGCATCTGTCTCTCCTTTTTGAAATTTGGCTGTGCTATGCTTTGCAGTACCCGGCGATGCCACGCGAAGCGCCGCGCCGCGTCACCTAGCTATGATTATTTATATTCCCGCAGGCTCTCTCCTTTCCTTCGCGGTCATTAGGGCCTTCTGAGGAGCCTTGCCGCTAAATCCATCACCTCCATATTCCCGCCCGGCGGTCGCTGCGCGAATTCGAGGAGCACACGCTCGAAACTCATCTCATATCCCTCGCCCCGTAGAATTTCCAGACTCTCTCGGCTGCGTCGGCTATGTCCCTTGCCGAGTCGGGCGAAATGTCCTTCAAGAAAGCATAGGAATAGACCAGCGCACGCCAAGGATTGATCGGGTTGAATACCTTGATCTCATCGAAGATCGTTTCGCTCCCCGCCGTCCTTGTGTCATCGCTCCTGTCGAACTCGCCCGTTGGCTTGACCTTGGCGTAGAGCCACGCGGCGGCGGCGATAAGGGCTTCCTTGGTGTCCCCAGAAGGAGCACCGAGTTGAACCGCGTCAAACAAAAGGTTCATGCAGGTGGCATGATAGTCAGTGTCGGGTTCGAGAGCTCCGCTTGCCATTTGCATCTCCAAAGCCATGTCAAGAATCGCGGAGTCCCAGAGGGCGACGGCGGCAAAGAGCAGCCGATTGGTAAAGCGGGCGTCGGCCTTGAGGAGCTCGCTTTTATGCAAGGCCAGATACGAAACAGCCGCCTTGGCCGCAACCTCTTGTTTGGGGTCAAGCTTGCCGATGACCGTCTGAGCGGTTCGCAGAGCCGCAAGGTAGAAGGACTGAGCATCAAGACAGTCGGAGTCGGTCAGCGTAAAGAAATTCAGCGCCGGGGGCACCATTGATTCCATGACCCCTGAGATTTTGGTGTGAGCCAAGGGCAAGAGCAGGGCGTTTCGGGCGAGGCCGAAGAGGTAGGGGCGGTCGGCTAAATGGAAAATCCGACAGGCGAAGGCGGCGGCGCACTGCCCGCGTGGGGTGAAGTAGCCGCGATACTTCACATTGAAGCCGATGAGCGAAGTCTGAGGGCCGGTGATGGCCTTGGGAACCCCCGCCTCTGCGATTCTCTGAAATCCGATGGGTGCGAATGAAAAGGCTGCTGAGTCGAGGTTCATCTTCAATCTCCTTTCAAAAGGTCTTGAATCTCCTGGACGATCCAAACAACCAACCCGACAAGGCCCGTCACGATCAGGGCGAAAAGGCAGAGGAAGAATTTCAGGGCGTCTTTCATCTTGACTTCCTCGCCTCAATCACGGCCTCGCGCTCCTTGGGTCTTCTGGGGAATTGCAGCCCCATTTTTTGGCAAACCGCTTCGCGCCAGCTTTATTTGTGTCCCGGTAAAAAACGCGAGGGAATCTCATGCGGCTCCCCGAATAGTAGAAGTCAACTGTCCAGTAAATGCGGAAATCACCCCAAGACATCCGTTTAATTGAGTGGTCATAACTACCGCCGCCTGAGAATCGTCCCATATTTTTCTACCTCCATCTCTGCGTTTGCCGTTGGCACTTTGCACAAAGCCGAGCGCCCTGCAAACTTAAAACCCCACGAACCTTCTTTCCGCATTTTGGACACCACCAATAGCCATGAATGCGGAGTCGGATTTCATATTTTTCTATTGTGCCCGCTCTTTCTTTCCCCCGCCGCGTCAACAGCCAGCGCAACAGCAGCTTGGATTCCCGGACTGCCACTTGAAAGCATCTCTAGCGCGGGAATCTTAGTGTCGCAGACAAACGCAATCCCCCACTCCTTTTCCGAGCCAACGATAATCAACGCGGTCTTTTGCTCGGTTGCTTGTGCTCGTAACCAATCAAGCATCTCCTTCAGGAGCGCGAGGGCGGTAGAATACTTTTTGCAAGGGAGCTTTGCGTGAATCATTGGTTCGTCGCTAGAATCAGCCGCATAAAACTTTTCGCACTTGTCGCATTGGTACCCGAAACGGCTTTCGCGTTCATCCCCATACCATTCAAATTCGCCATCGCATTCCTCTGGTGGCAAGGTTCCCATTGCCCGCGCCACAGCAAGGTCAAGTTTTGGGCCAGTTAGTTCTTCGGACATTTCTCTTTCTTCAACGAGGTTGTAAATCGCTTTAGGGTCTCAGTGTACCGCGAATCGTTATATGCCATTGCCGATCCGAGATGCTTGCGCTGTTCGTTCTCGGCATTCATGGCGGATACTTCTGCGAACAAGACCATCGCCGCAGCAAACAGTTTTACGGAATCATCGTTCATTTCTTCTTTCCTTTCTTCGGCGGGTCGGGGGTCAGCGTGAAGCGGCGGCAGCGATAACCGCTTTCCACGGCATATTTCCAAGCCCAAAGTTCGCCAGTCGGCGTCCATTCTCGTAGGAATCTTTTTATGCAATCTTTACGAGAATCAGCGTTTGTCCTACATACTAGCGCGTCCGGCATTTCTTCAAGATAGATGAACCACTGTTTTTTCGGCTTCATTTCTCTCCTCCAAGTTTTTCGATTGCGGCGTAGAATGCGACTTCAAATTCGGCTCGGCAGTTCTCCCACTCGTCTGCTTCAATATCAGCAGACATAAATGCTGCGCTGCTTTTAGCAAAGGTTTCCGCCGCCTCGACCGCGTCCAGCAGTCCTTGTAACAATGCTGCCAGATGCTTCTCTCGCGGGGACGCCCCGTCATTGCCCGAAATATGAGAAACAATTTCTTTCAGCCGGTTAATCTTCGCCCACAGTTCCGGGGTCATTTCTCTTTCTCCTCAGCCTTGACTGCGGCGAGGGCGGTTTCAAATGTTGCAAGATACAAATCAACAACTTCCGGCGAATTTCCGTTCTCAATAACAGAAAGCAACTCACTTCCCTTCTCATACAGTCCATCGAGCCGTGCCTGACAGTCGGCCAGTTGCTTTTCCGACGCGGTAAGACGACGCAAAAACTCCGAAACGCACTCGCGGGTGACTGGTTGAAAGCCAACATGCTTTAAGGCATACACCGTGAGTTGATCGTTGCTCGTCTTCTCAAGTTCAGTCATCGCTCTTTCCTTTCTCCATTTCGTCGAGACGCTCTTTTAATAGTTGATGCGCCGCAACGCTAAGGTCTTGGGGCCACCTCCCAGTTCTGGAAAAGGATAGTTGCGCAGAATCTGCGTCCTCAATCGCCCGAAGAATATCCTTGCCGTCCATTATTGTCTCAAGCAAGTAATCGCTCATCCTCACACCTCCTTGAGTCCTCTGGCGATCACAACTCCCTTGTCGGTTGCAACGCGCAGACAGTTTTTCTTTGGTTTCGGTTTCATTCCGCGACCTCCCAGTCGTCCAATTCAAAAAGCGGCGATTCGTTTTGCCGCGACTTGTTGTAGGCGTGGATTAAAGCCTTGAATCCCAAACAGAATCGTTCCGCTTCTTCTCTAGACTTGCAATCGCAAGCCCCCGTCCGAAAACCAAGGAGGCTGGTTTTGTTAGTGCCCCTAGCCCAAAGATAGGTCATCCGGTGATTGGGGTCATTACCACGCTCCAATAAAAAATCACCCGATCCAAAAACACCCCGCAGTGGAAAGCTATCCGGTTGTTCCACTACTTTCATCAGCAAGAGGTTATCAACAACCTTGAACGCGCAACGAAGCTTTTGCATATTACTCTCCTTGATTCGTCGGAATCTCGACGATCATAGGAACGCAGCGATAACCCCGCTGGTAGAAATAATCCCATGTCGTCGGTGGCGCACAGTGATAAATTATGGCATAGAACGTATTGGCGTGCTTGATAAAGTCTTCGACGGCCATGTCTTTACTCGGCTGATTTGTTCTTGTCTCAACCGTTTTTCCGTCCCCGCGCACGATTACCCAGTGCCTCACTTTTTTAATCTTGCGAGTTTTCAATTTCGTCTTTTCTCCTTTCAGTTTTGGGCGGTTGTAATCACCTTCTCGAATAAGTGCCATACGAAAGGCGGGGCCTGAAACGAGGCGACGTGATTGACTGCGCCCGGAATCGGATGACCTGTCCCGCGCAAGACAAATTTACGAAGTTTAGGTTGCTCATTCACGTCAACAAGCGCCCAGATGCAGGGGCCGGAACCGATCTGAGACTCAACTAAAACAATCTTCGCCCCACCGGGCATACCTATTTCAAACTCATCTCGAATAGGAAACGCATACTTGAATACTTGTCTCATTTTCCCTTCTCCTTTTCTTTATTCTGTGCAACGGCCCGAAGGCCCACTCAAGCGGTTTCCCGCAACCACAGCCGCCCAACTTTGGAGGCGCGGGGTCGAGCGGCGTTTCCGTGAGACGCTAGCTTCTCACTCGTTTCATCCCTCGACCCTGTCAACGGCTTCACGTGCCGTAAGCGCCTCAACTTTTTGCCAGCGAAACCCGCCTTGTCAGCTCTGGTAAGCTGCGGCCCGTCGGCTGATTTCGCGTTTCGACCACTTTCCGTCTTGTGGCCTTGCGGACACCCGGTAGCAGCCCTTCCTGTCCACAACGAGCGGGTCTTGAGAACTATCGCCGGCAAACTCAAAGATCGTATTTTTGCCAGCGACGCCGGATTCTCACCGACACGATGCGACCATTAACGGAACTCCTATCTATCACGACAATTTCGCTTTCGCTGGAATGTCGCTTACCATTCTACTAGGCGTTTCCCGTTGCGAGACCGCCGTTCAGTCCCGCAGGTTCGTTCCCGCCGAACCGGTCGCTGGCAAACTCAAAGATCGTGGCGCATGAAGCGCCGAAGTTAAGTGGGGCTGGCCGGTGACGAACCATTTCACTACGAGCCATTCTCTCGCGCTTGTCTGGTGCGACCAGACCGCAGCCCCATACTTTGAAGCCCGTTCAAGTCTTCAGTTCATCAAAAGTCTCGGATTTCAAAATCTCCAAATCTTTTACTCGGACATCTCCAGCCTTAATTGTTTCTCGCAGCGACGCCCTGTAGTCTGTTCGCATGAGAATACAACCACAAAACGCGCAGATTGAAAGACGCTCTAGGATATAGTTTCCTGCTTTTGAATAGATAGGCTTATCTTCTCGCGCAAGACTATTACAATCTGGACACCGTGCAGAGTCGATTAGGGAACGAATCCTTTGCTTAAGCCAGTCGTCAAGCCACCACGCATCTTCCTTCTTAGAATCATACAAAAGAAGCTCCTGAAAAATTTCCATCTCTGTTCGCTCATGTTTCATTTTGAAGCCCTTTCAAACCTTGATTTTCTCCCACTCCTCCAAAACCCAAAGCGCCTTGCCGATTAAACCGCGACTTCTTTTTTCTCCGCCTCCACAGCAAGCCGCTCAAACTTCACGCTCCACGTTTCAATAGTGTGCGCCTCTTGTGCCTTGAAAGTTTTTGTCCCCTGTTCACCCCGGACTATCCAGTCGCCACATAACGCAGACTCAATGCCCCGGAAGCGTTTCTTGAGTTTTCCATCAAGGGAATTATATTCCTTGCCCGTCTCCCTAAGTTCACCGAAACGGTCAAGGTCTGCTTGCAGATCGGCATCTTCGATCACGCTTGCCCCCGCGCCGGTATTGATCGGGGGATTACAGGCTCGCCCGAAGGCCCAACACCGGAAACAAACCGACGGGTCTTTGTGGAAGTCGGGCAATGTTCCTTCGGCAATATGGGCAACGGAGTTTTCACATCGTTTCAAAATCTTTTCCATCGCCTCAAAATCGAGACTAACCGGAATGAGCTTCCAATGCCCCAAACAGTCATCAAGCAGAAACAGCCCTTCCTCTAAGTTGTTGCCATAAAGATAGGTCTGGAGTTGACGCGGATATTTCGCCGCCCAATGGAATTTGTTGAAGTCATCGGCGGTTTCAATCCGCGCAAAGATGTTCGGATTCAGACTCTTAACCTCGAAAGGGAAGTCCTTGCGGTCAACAGAAATAAACCCGTCCACGCGCCCGCGCACAACGATACGCCCCACCTTATCCTTCAATTCAAACGGTGTCCGCTCCACGCGCACCGTAAAGCCCAAGTCTGCCAGTTCACGGACTACGGCATTTTCGATTAAGTTTCCCCGCTCGAAACGGGCCTTTAGTTCGCTATCGGGTAATGGACGGTCTTTCCAATTCTGGATTGCAAGAACCATTTCGCGCTCGCACTCGCCGAGGTCGGAGGCTATCGGGTGTGAGCGTGGATAAGCGGAGACGCGGGCGGTCAGAGCCTCGCGTCTCCTCATTTCGATTTGTTGAATCAGATCAGCAGCGTTCATTATTCCTTGCCCTCCGCCCAAGTGCAAAGAGCCTCGTAATGTTTCCTCTGAATCTCGCGGGTGTGGTCAACCCCCGCAACCTCTTTGACCTTGGTACGAAGATCATCGTCGCTGATTCCCGATCCCTTCGCAATCGCGTAAAGCCGTTTCGCTTGAGCTTCGGAAATCACGTCGCCTTGGCTCTCAAGCGTTTTGCTTTTCGCCGAGTAGTCAATCTTGCCGATCTTGTCGGGGTTCAATCCGGCGGCGGCAAGAATCTCAGGACATGGATTGCGCACGCCCGCGATGCGGGTTACGGCATTGACGATCCAGTTGGAATACGCAGCTTTCTTCACGTCGCCTTCTCCGGTGAAAGGATTCCACTTGGGGCGGGCATTGAAAAATTGGTCTTTGGAATCGCAGCATCCCACGTACCACCCCCGCCGTCCCAGAGCCTTTGATTCCACAAAGCCCTCACACCAGTAAATGTAATAAGGACTTCCGGCGTCATCTACCTTGTCATCGCGGTAAAGGTGGGGCTTCTCGCAATTGATTCCGAGCGGGTTCATAAGTTTCTCCGCGCCCGACGATTGGAGGCAAAACGACTTGCCCTGATTGATCCAGTCGCTTTCGTGTGTCAGCCGAAAACACGCGGCCTGAAATCGCTTGTAAACCTGAATTCCTTTCTCGAATTTCCCGACGTAATCTTCGGTTAGTAGTGAAGGAAGGGCCGGGCCTTCCTCAATTGGTTCGATTCTCGCCAAGTCAGCGACTTGGTTTTCCGCGTCCGATGTTCCTACTATTGTCATGCTTGCCTCTCCTTAGACGACTCCGATTTTACAGCGCGTCGCGTTTTTGAGTTTTGCAACTTCATCGGCCAACTTCTTGAGCCGCGCCTCTTTCTTTTCGAGCGCGGCAGCGGATCGGGCGTTTCGACGCAAGGCTGCGCCCCACGCCTTTGTAATGATACTCAGCACTTTCTTTTGCAGACTTAAAATCGCATCGAATTGGCGTTGAGTAAATTCCTGCTTTCTGAGCGCGAGCGCGATGGACTCGAAATCAACCGCGAGCGTTTTGAGAAATTCAGGCGGGGCCAACATGACCGGCCCCTTCTTTTTCTTCACGCCGTCGGGCTTTGTGGTCGGAGTATTTTCAATCGCCCTCTTTGCCGTCTCTTTCTTCTCGGCCTTTTTCGCCAGTTTTTCTGCTTCTGTAAGTTTCATTTTGGTTCCTCTCTTTCCTTTTGAGTTAGACGGGTGGCCCCGTGTTTTGGCCCACATCAGAACCACCCGCCGCCGTTGGACATCCTCGACTTTCAGGAGATTTCCTTTCTCGGTGCTTCTCCGTGCGAGCCAAAAGGCCCGGACGTTCCTGCAAAATAACTTTGAGATTTCGCGGCGGCTCGGAGCACGAGGCCGCGCCGCCGCGTAGCATTGACTTCAGACTTTCCTTTCTTGTTTGAAGTGCGCGGCCCGCAAACGCGGGCGGCGTTCAGTCAAAAATACCCTTCGAGATCAACCATGTCGGGATCGTTTCTCGTCGGAGTTTATCGCACCCACTCAGATAAAGCCCGCCCCCGATAGACATGCCTTCGGGAATTGTCAGCGAGGTTAGAGCCGAACACCCGCGTAGATCAAGCCAGCCCCCGATAGACATGCCTTCGGGAATTGTCAGCGAGGTTAGAGCCGAACACCTGCGTAGATCAAGCCCGCCCCCGATAGACATGCCTTCGGGAATTGTCAGCGAGGTTAGAGCCGAACACCCGCGTAGATCAAGCCAGCCCTCAATTTTCATCCCGCGTGAATGCCGCAACGCTTCGGCCCATGTTAGCTTCTTGGTTTTCTTGAGCGCCGAACATCTAACTTTTCCTCCACGCTCCAGCGCGGCCCCGACGGGCTTGACCTCATAACAAATCCCATTTTCGCGCGACACAAACTGAAAAGTGGCAAGCGGCCATTGCTTGACGACATGGAGACCTTGCCCGCACTCGATTGATGCGTCGGGATTCCAGTCAGGTGCACGAGCAATCCGCCCGCGCCCCTTGGGGCCGAACGGCAGAAAGCCATTATGGGTTGTGTGGTCGCCGTTTGTCCAATAGTAGTATTTCATTTCTCTGCCTCCTCCCGCTTCTTTCTTCGCTTCGCGTTTGCAACGGCCCGCTTGTGCATCGCCTCGGCCTGCTGCCATGTCGAGCATCGCGTTTGATAGCCGATGTCCTTTAGGCTAGGTCTCAGAGTCCGCCTTTTCTTCGTTAGGCTAGGTGTCAGGAAAATCATGGTTTCAAATAACAGAGGGTCGCCGCCCGACCTAAAGTTGTGATCAATGCCGAGGAAAACCGTGCTGACTGTGAGTACGCCCACTTGTGTTCTTGCGACCCTGCGATTCGCCTCTGCCAACCATCGTACCCATTTCATCGGGTCTGGTTCAAGCTTGGGCGTCTTGCCGTCCGCGTCAAGGATGTATTTGTCGCTCATGGCAAAATCCTTTCCAAAGATTTTCCGTCCTTTTACAATCTGAAACGATCCGCGTCCGCGCAAGGATACAAACTCCCCCGCTCCTTCGGCTCTGAGAAATCTTCGCTGGCTGAGTCCTCGACGGGATCGCCGACAAACATCTTCTCTCTTTCCCCACGCTCTCGCTCATGGTCAGCCCGTTCGATATATCCGCCGGAAGGATCGCCGCTTCCCCGCCGCAGAGGTTCGCTAGGCTCCTCTTCAAAAATATCCACCATTGGGAGTAATATCTTGTAATGATCCGCCTGACCAATCACCTCTGGCGACGCGACTGGGGGATAAAGTTCTCGCAGTTTTTCACCCGTCTCCTCGTCTTTCTCCGCGCAAGCCGCGCAAAGCGGCCCGCCCTCCTCGGTCGAGTTTGCGGGCTTGGGGATCGCCACACCACAGCCGACGCACTCGGTTCCGATTGATTCAGGGAATCCGAAAAACGAATTGAGGCACTTTTGGAAAACTGGATTCATTTGGTCGTTCATTTCGGGGCCTTTCTCCGAAGATTGAGAAGAAAAGTATTCAATCTGTCGAGTGCGCGAATCAATAAAAGACCTTCGCGGGTAGCCAAACAAGCGCGTCCAACATCCCGAATCGCCTCGTTCACCCGGATTAAAGCCGCGCCCAATTTACATTTATCCTCATCTTGCCGGCGGTTCACCAGACTCTCTCCTCTCGCTTGGCTTTTCGCGCCGCGATTTTTTTCTTCAGACCGGACAAGTTTCGGGGTTTAGACTCGCTCAAACTCATTGCGCCCCCGCCCGGACTCGCCGCCGGGCTGGGGGTTCGTTCCGCTCCCGACCTTATGTCAAGTCAACCCGGAAATTCTTTGTGCTGAATGGGATTCCCGTTCCAAGGATCATGCGAAGCATCCTGATTTGAATTTCGGGGTACTTTTTTAGCACCGCCAATCCATCTTTTGTTTCGATAAATTCCCCCGTGCGGCGACTTACCGAAAACAAGGTCGCTTTCAAATTCGCTCGTAAACACGAGTCAAGTTTTTCCATTGTTTTGGTTCCTTTCTGCCCGGACTTGCCACCGGGCTTAGTGTTGCTCTACCCACTTGACAGCAGCCTCAATGCCCTCAGCCTCCGCCCGCGCCTCTTCGGGGTCATCGGGGGCTTCGGACTGTTCAAAATAATCGAGCGCTTGCA
>Ga0209518_1000579_pt1 | contig 46633 bp, 37 predicted proteins | sample RifGroB1_FD_183993 | JGI IMG/M metagenome (GOLD analysis project Ga0209518, IMG submission 183993) | Groundwater microbial communities from Rifle, Colorado, USA - Groundwater B1 (SPAdes) (version 2) | ecosystem: Environmental > Aquatic > Deep subsurface > Groundwater | place: Rifle, Colorado...
GACGACCAGCACGATAGACCGAGTTTGTATCAATGGGGCGCGTACTACATGAACGAACACAATGGCGGCGTTTGGTTTTATACCGATAGTCGCCCGGTGATTTCAGGCTATCTTTCGCCAAACGTGCTTTTAGAAAATGCCCGTCTGGCAGACAGCAATGCATTGCAAAACAGCGCTTGCGAAATAGTAATGATCCATCTTTTTTCAAAAGATACTTTGCAACTATGGCGACAACCCGTGTATACAGCCTCTCGCAATATTAACAATTTTCGATGGCGCATTAAATGGACCGGCCCCAGCGATGCGACAATGGTGTTTTATACAGATATTCAACCGGTATCGATGTGGATGCCGCATGGCTCGTCAGAAAAAGAAAACATTTTGATCAGAATGGTCGATGTGTATGAGCCTGAAGGAAAAAGCATCTATGAGGTTTATTATATAGGCGGTCCATTGAACTTCTTTGTTTTTGAGGAACACAAAAATGGCGTTTGGAAGCCGCTTGAATAAATAAAAACAAAACTTTGAATTCTAATTAGCCGATATTATATCGGCTTTTTTATTTATTTTTAACAAGATTAGTATGCTATTTGACGTTCAAATATTTTTATTGACTTTTTATATAGAATAATTCATAATTATATTAAATAGTTTTGTCCTTTCCATAAGTCACACTGCTTAGGAAGGAAATCGTAATGGAAACAAGCGCTCCGCGTTTAGAGTATTTAAAAGAGCGATTCTCTAAAGAACCGCTAGCCACCAAATGTGGCATGACGCTTGAAAAGCTTGAATCTGGATTTGCGTCTGTCACCTACATAGCCGACTCTGACGAATGCGTCACGAACGATAATAATCAAAACATTGTCCAAGGTGGAGTGCTCATCGGAATCCTCGCGGATTTTGCGGCAGTATACGCAGCAATGTCCTCGATTTCCGGAGGCCATACGCCTTTGATGTTCGGCAGTTTTTCTTTGCAACGACCAACACTTGAAGGCGAAATTGTTAGCGCAGAAGCCCGTGTTTTCAATACAAGCAGACAAGTTATAAGCGTCTCTGTGCGCATTCTGGGCACTAACGGAAAACTTAAATGTGAGGGCGCTTATCACTTTTCTAATTCAAAACACGTTTAATTTAAAACCGCATGGCTCAAGCCAGCGGTTTTTTTAAATATCGCAAAAAAGTGTTCTTTTCTAATACTATTGGCATAGTATAATAAAGTATATGAACACTCCTAAAAGAAATATATTATTTCTGCTCATATTCCTGCTATTATTTGCGGGGAGCAGTATTTATCTTTTTAAAGATAAAATAAACCGGTTATTTTTTGAACCCAACGTGCCGTCTGCCGGCGGATCTGTATCGTTTGAAGAAGGCGCTAGCGTTAAAGACAATAAACCTATAGAGATTATCGCAGAAAACCTTAAAATTCCTTGGGAAATTGCTTTTTTGCCTGATAAAGACGTGTTGGTAACTGAAAGACCCGGAACTATTTTGCGCGTAGGCACAGATAGAAAGATCTATCACATTGAAGGCGTTGAAAGCAGCGGCGAAAGAGGCCTTATGGGTTTAGTTTTGCATCCTAACTTTGAACAAAATAAATTAATATATCTTTATTTTACTACCGATACAAACGGTACCTTACGTAATAAAATTGAGCGCTATCGCCTGGAAAAAGACAACCTCTACGACAAAACAGTTATAATCGATAATATACCCGGCTCAATTTACCACGATGGCGGCAGAATAGAATTCGGACCCGATGGAATGCTTTATATAACAACGGGCGATGCGGGCCAGCCTCATTTAGCCCAAAATAAAAATTCTCTTGCAGGAAAAATATTACGCATTGAAGATGACGGTTCAATCCCTGAAGACAATCCGTACAAAAATGCCGTGTGGACATATGGGCACCGTAATTCGCAAGGATTAGTATGGGATAATCAGGGACGCCTGTGGGCAACAGAACATGGCAGATCAGGAGCTCAATCGGGTCTGGATGAGCTAAATCTTATTGAAAAAGGTAAAAATTACGGTTGGCCTACGATACAAGGCGACGAAACAAGAACTGAAATGGAAACGCCTGTCATTAATTCCGGACCAAATTATACATGGGCGCCTGCGGATATAGAATTTATAAACGGTTCCTTATTTTTTAGCGGCTTACGCGGTGAAGCGTTATATGAAGCAAAAATTAACGATTTAGTGACTCCCGAAAGAATATCTTCGGCACCGGAAATAAAAATACATTTCCTTAAAGAATTTGGCAGACTGCGCGCAACGCGCCTGAGTCCTGATGGATACTTATATATAACAACCTCAAATACCGACGGCAGAGGCGAACCCAAAAGCGGAGACGATAAACTTATACGTATTGATCCCGAAATTTTTGCGAATAGATAATGAGTATAATAATATTTACGCGCTTACCTTTTTGCTCATTCTCGTCCCTCCAGCGTGGAACTCCGAGTTCGCCAGCTGGCGAATCAGCCATTTTGGTTCGATATACTATCGAACGCCATGCCAAAATAGCCTCAAAATCCGCTCAAAAGGAAGCGCGTAAATACTGATCTAGAAACGAAAAATCTCCTTTTTTTACGAGGAGATTTTTATATTTAAGCTGCGATAGGTAAATTTGATGGGGGTTCTTCTTTGTCTTCTTTTTTGTTATCTCTTTTATCTTTCCTCTCCTGTCTCTCTTCTCTTTGATCTCTTAACCTTTCAAGTGGATTATCTGACTCTTTCTGGTCATCAATACTAGATAGTGGTTGATATGGTTTATCGGGTGAGTCGTCCTCCAAGTCCGCATGAAGTCTTGCCAGACGCGAACTCTGGCCGGATGATCTTGTCGTACTCTCTGGAGCAAAAAATAAAGCTCTCAAATGCCTTTCCTGAATAGGGGTAAGCTTATCCCCTATTTTTTTATTTACTCGCATTATCGTATCTTTAAAATCCTTTTCATATACATAGCTCGTGTGCTTTCTTAAAGCCTGTATTTTTGAAAGCTCGCCGCGAAACTCATCAACCGTTTCCGATCTCAAACGTTCTCCCAATTTAACTCGCTTTGTAGTACTTACATCAAAAAGTTTTTCAATGCGCTTTGTTTTAATTTTTGTTTTATCGCGATTTCTTTGTGAGCCAAATTGACCCCGTTCACGTATTTCTCTTGTATCCATAATATATTAAATCAAAAATTAAATATTAAATATCAAAATTTAGGTATCTCGCCTTTGGCGAGATTATTATTTTGCGTAAGCAAATCACCTTTATTTTGATCTTTGCATTTTGATTTTTAATTTCATTTTAACTGCCATAGCCTTCAAGCGCACGTGACTGCTTGTGCATACGAATGCGCTCCAAGGCCTTGGCTTCAATTTGACGAATACGCTCGCGAGTCACACCAAACTCCTTACCAACTTCTTCAAGTGTATGGGTAATACCATCCTCTAAACCAAAACGCATGGTTAATATTTTCTGTTCGCGTGGAGAAAGATCTTTTAATATCTCCTTAATTTCATCTCTCAATAGTTCTCTTGCGGCCATTTGTGAAGGAAGCAACTCTTTTTCATCTTCTATAAATTCACCTAAAGTTGAATCTTCCTCGCCTTCTCCAACGGGCGCTTCAAGTGAAACAGTATCCTGGGATATTTTCATAATATGGCGGACTTTTTCTACTTCCACCTGCATTTCTGCCGCAATTTCTTCAGCCAAAGGCTCTCTTCCTAAATCTTGAAGAAGTCTGCGCTTAACTTGAGTAAATTTTGAAATTGTTTCAACCATGTGTACCGGAATACGAATTGTGCGTGCCTGATCAGCCAAGGCGCGCGTGATTGCTTGACGTATCCACCAAGTTGCGTATGTTGAAAACTTATATCCGCGACGATAATCAAATTTTTCTACCGCACGGAATAAACCTATATTTCCTTCCTGAACCAGATCCAAAAGCGTTAAGTTGGGACTCCTTCCCACATACTTCTTCGCGATCGAAACAACCAAACGCAAATTTGCCACAGCTAATTTGTGCCAGGCTTCTCTGTCCCCCTTTTCTATGCGACGAGCTAATTCTTTTTCCTCATCCGCCGTTAAAAATCTCTCACGTCCTATTTCCCGAAGATAAAGCTGAACCGAATCAAAATTTTGGGCTGTGGGAATTGCTAATTTTTTCTTTCGTCTGGTTCTTTTACCCTTAACTCCGGGCTCGGCGGCCACCTCTTCTTCACCTTCAACACGAAGATAGCTCTGGGGTTCTGTAACCTCAATATTTGCATGTGAGAGCTCATCATAAATACGTTCAAGCCCGGCTACATCCCTTTCTATATTCGGGACCAAATATTGAATTTCGCCGTAAGTTATAAAACCGCGCTGTCTTCCGCGGCGCAAAAGTTCTGCAACGATATCGTTACTGACTATGATCTTTTTTGAAGACACCGGTTTGACTGCATGCTTTTTTGCCGAAGTTTTCCTGGTTTTGGACCCTCTTTTGATCTTTTTCTTGGTTTTCGCTTTTTTTATTCTTTTACGTTTTGCCATTGAAAATTTATTATTTAATATTAACTTTAACTAAACCCATTACATGATTTAATTCTTCAGAAATATTTTTAAAGTCATTCTCAATTTGAGATAAACGAGCCGAATCTCCTGCTCGTTCAGCAAAAGCCAATTCCGTTGAGAGGGCATCCAATCTCTCATGCAATCCGAGCAAACGGATCTCACGAAGACATTTTTCAGCTTCCTCTTCCAATATAAGAGTTTCGAGATCAAGCAAGGAAGATTTTATGGCCAGAGCGTCAAATACTGCTGCGTGTTCCTGGGCAAGCTCGCTGCGCATAGCGACCGTTATATCGTTTATTTCTTCTTTGAGCAAACTATTTACAAGCAACAACACAATACTACGCGAAATAGAATTTACAAAATAATTATGTATCTCGTTCTGTAAAGCCTCATCCAAGGGCCATCTTCTGTCTTCGGCAGCTGCACGTAGCAACAAAGTCAATAAATATTCTTCAAGCTGCAACCTGCGTGAAGAAATTTGCTGCTCTTGCGTTTGAACTTTACTGACATCTTTAACCTTCGGTTGTTGAATTTTTGTGGCTGGGGTAATTTTACGCATCTCTTCCCACACCACTTCTTCTTTAATATTTAATCGCTGTGCTAACTCCTGAATCCAATGCGCTTGTTCGATATTATTTGCAACACGAACAATTAAAGGCAAAATGTATGAAGAAATTTTTCTCTTGCCTTCAGGAGAATCAACATCATTAGCAGAACAGGCCCGGTCTATAAAATAGCCTATTATCGGCTGTGTATTATTTTTTACTAAATCTAACCACAGCTCGGGGGCTTCTTTAACCAAATCAGCAGGATCCTTGCCTCCTACTATAGGCGCGACGCGGACCATTAAATCTTCTTCCAAAGCAAGATCAATCCCTCTTTTAGCTGCAGCTTCCCCAGCTTTATCTGAATCAAAAGCCACAATAAGTGTATCGGTATACCGTTTTATTGTCTTTAAGTGATGCGCAGTTAAAGCTGTCCCGGATGTTGCAACGGCATTTAAAACCCCTGCTTGATGTGACATTATAAGGTCCATTTGTCCTTCAACCAAAACTGCGGCATTTTCATTTCTTATTGCGGTGCGCGCAAAATTAAGTCCGTATAATATCTTGCCCTTATCGAATACTGAAGTCTCCGGGGTATTTAAATATTTGGGTTCCTGTTCCGAATGCTCTGTACCAAAAATCCTTCCTGTAAAACCAAGGATCCTGCCGTGGGTATCGAAAATCGGAAAAATTATTCTGCCGCGAAAACGATCATAAATAACATTTGCACCATTTTCTGTTTGCCGCTGTATAGCCAAACCCGCTTTTACTATTTCTTCATAACTAAATCCTTTGTTAAAAAGAAAACGAAGTATAGCGTCGCGATTTTGCGGAATAAAACCTAACCTAAACTTTTTTATTGTTTCTTCAGTTAAACCCCGGTCAGCTAAATATTTTCTGGCTTCATCGCCTTGCGTACTACGTTCAAGCTGAGTTTCAAAAAATTGAGTCGCCAATTCATTAGCTTCTTCTATACGACCACGATCACTCTTAAAATTATCGTCCTGACGTCTGAGTTCAACGCCGGCTCGTTGCGCCAAAATACGCAACGCATCAACAAACTCCAGGCCGTCCATTTCCATAATAAAAGCAAACATGTCTCCACCTTTGCCGCACCCGAAACAGTGCCAAGTTTGGCGCTCGGGAGAAACGAAAAAAGACGGCGTCTTCTCACCGTGAAAAGGACATAAACCCTTAAAATTTATCCCGGCTTTTTGTAAACGAAGATAGCCGCCTATTATATCAACTATATCAAGGCGGCTCTTAATTTCTTCGACTGGTGAGGACACAATAAAAAAGCAAAATTCAAAACGCAAAAATCAAAATAATCGTAGTTCGCCTCCATGGTGAATGGAGGCGAATTCCTAAATTTTGATATTTGATATTTGATATTTGATATTTCCAGTGTAACCCTTTTCCTCTAAAATGCCAAGATTTAACCGATATACTTAATAATACGGCTCAAATCAAGGTTATCCCCATCCCTTACCAGCCCAATACGTAAGCAAACATAAGCGGAGCAACGATGGTAGCGTCTGACTCAATAACGAAACGGGGGGTATCTACGCTTAATTTCCCCCACGTGATCTTCTCATTTGGAACAGCGCCGCTATAAGAACCATAAGAAGTTGTGCTATCTGATATCTGGCAGAAATAGCCCCAAAGTTTTACATCTTCTTTAAGGTCCTGCTGTAGAAGCGGCACAACACAAATCGGAAAGTCGCCGGCTATTCCCCCGCCAATCTGATAAAAACCAATCGAGCTATCTTTTGCGTTCTCACGATACCAATCAATAAGCGCGGACATCTGCTCTAAACCGGATTTCATTACCTTAATATCTTTAATGCCTTTATCAAAATTGGGGCCGCCTCGTCCGCGGGTTAAAGCAACAAAAACATTTCCGAGGGTTGAATCTTCCCAGCCAGGAGTCCAAATCGGGATATTCTTCTCGCATGCCGCAAGCACCCAAGAATCTTTGGGATCGATCTGATGGAATTCTTTAAACAAACCTTCACGAATAGCCTGATAAAAAAATTCATATGGTAAATATCTTTCACCTTTTTTATCAGCACGCTGCCACACTTTTATCATTTGATTTTCGATCCGTCGCATCGCTTCTTCTTCCGGAATACAAGTATCGGTAACGCGATTAAGTTTATTGTTTAAAAGTTCTACTTCTTGCTCAGGAGATAAGTGTCGATAATGCGGCACTCGTTTGTAATGATCGTGAGCAACAAGATTAAAAATATCTTCTTCAATATTGGCGCCTGTGGTTGATATTCCATGGATTTTATCTTGTCTGATCATTTCTGCCAGAGAAAGGCCTAATTCCCCCGTACTCATAGCGCCCGCCATTGCCAAAAACATTTTTCCGCCGTCCTCAAGATGTTTTACGTAAGCCTCAGATGCATCAACAACAACCGCGGCGTTAAAATGACGATAATGTTTTTTGATAAAATCTTTAATTGGAGAGTTCATAATTCGATAATTCAAAAATCAAAATGCAAAAATCAAAATTCTGGTGTTTCGCTTCGCGAAATTTTTATTTGATCTTTAGTGTGTCGTTTTGATCTTTGATTTTTAATATTTACATTAATTGCTGTCTAAGCAAAAAATGTTTTATAAACTAATTATACGCTTCCTTAAAAATTTGTACATAAATTTTTGTGTGGATAACATAAAAATTTATTTAAATATTTCTTTACCTTGTAAACACGTTTAATGTTTTATTTTGCAAAAATTTTATTTCTCCAAAGCACACCAATCAGAATTATATCTACTATTACTAAATATATCGGAAATGCCAATTCCGCAAAACTCCACATTTTTAGAGCAGAAAAACTGGTTAAAGCAACAAACAAACCGGTTACATACGCTATAGAGGACTCGGTTTCGGGATATTTCCATGATTTTATTACTGTTGGCAAAGCAGCAAAACCATCACTTGCAATAGCAAAAAATATCGCTACATCAGGTTCATTTGTAATTCCCCAAAAGAGCAAAGCTGCTCCTGATAATAAGCCGCACAAATAATCAAACCTACCTAATTTCCAATACGAATTATTTTTTGCGAAAGAAGCTATAAAGATCAACAAAGGACAAAAGCCTACCATAAAAACAGGTATTGCCGCCAAACCGACTCCCTTTGCTAATTCCGCCACAAACGCAATTAACGGGGCAATAGACCACATCAGCCAAGTAACTCTATTTGGTCTGGTCTTGAGACGAAAAATGTCTCTGATATAAAATAGCGCTCCCAAAAGAGCTACTATAACGCCCACAAAAACTAAATATTGCGACATGATTATTTAATTATTAGTGGCGGAGAGGGCGAGATTCTCCGCCGGAGGCGGATCCGCCTTTTATAAGTCGCCTGCGACTATAAAATAATGTGGCGGAGAACTCTCGTCCAGCCCTAATTTTAAAAATTAGGGCTGGGCAGTTGCTCTCTCCCGCATAAAAACTATCTTATACATCCAAAGCGGAGAGGGCGAGATTCGAACTCGCGAACCCTTGCGGGTTAGTTGCTCTCCAAGCAACCGCACTAGACCGCTATGCGACCTCTCCAATACTTTTTATATTAAGCCGATATTATATTTTTTTCAATGCAAGAACAATTTAATTAATAAATTAACTCCGTATCAAACGTACGGAGTTAATTCCATAATCCACAATTTTTACTGCATTAAGTTGATTTTATCTATGTGCTAAACCACCTATCATTAACAATCCTACACCGGCAAAACCAAACGCTAAAAGATGCGGCGATGAAGATAGCGCGTCTGTTGTAAAGTAAAATCCCAACAAAAAGACTAAAAATAATCCAAGCCATACCGAAGACCATTTAGCGGTTTCAGTGTTAAATCTTTTCATCGAAAATGTTACCAAAATAATAGAGAGCGCAAGCACCATTAACACTATGCCTAACATCAAATAGAAAACCGTGAAACTGCTGATCATATACTTATGGCTGCGTTATTGAACCGCCCTTTATGCTATATAAACATATCGAGCCGGTCATTATAGCCCCAGGACGCGTACATGTAGAATCATCAAGTTTAGCGGTCACTTCGTAAGACACGCCATCTGATTTATAACCGTAAAAAGCCGGCTCACCCGCAGGATCAGAAGGACATGAGGGAATAAGATTTTCCGCTAACAGTTCAAAACATGGAGTATTTGTTACGCCAACATGTATCAATTGATCACCGGTTGATGGGTATGCGTTTGAGTGGCTAATGCCGTAGGAATTCAAACCGGTAGCCAAAATATTTAGATCGGAAATTCGCATATCGTCATTACTTTGAACCGGAGGAGGTTCCGGAGCCGGAGGAGGTTCGGGGACAGGCTGCGGCTCAACAGGAGGAGGTGTGGGTTCTGCCGGAGGAGACGTGACAACAGGAACCGGTGTCGTATCTCCACCAAATGGATTTTTAATCAATCCGCTCATTAAAGCAAAAGCACCACCGCCAATTATACCCAAGAGTAACAAAACAAATACTAAAACGACAAGAATTTTTTTATTTGGAGCCTTACGACCTGTGTCTTGCTGTGCATTGCCCAATTCCGGCGATAGGGCCGGCGGAATAGAAGAAGTATAATCAGGAGCCTCAGCTGGAGATGCATTATTTAAATCGTTCAAAGGATTAATGACCGGCGGAGGTTGTGGAGGCACATAGCCGCCACCTGAACCAACCCCGTCAAACCCACCAGATCCACCAACCGGAGGAGGCGTGGGCGGCGTTGGGCCAGATGAGAGATTGTTTGAATCTTGAGATCCCCCCCCGCCCGAAGACGGATTGGATGGATCAAAACCGTAAGGATTTTCTTGTAACATGCTAGTTGTTGCCTACGAGCCGCGCGAGTGGTTGCAACAACTTGCATCCTGAGCGAAGCCGAAGGATTACCTATAAATTAAAGTTATAAATATATTATACTCCACATTGTTTTAAAAGCGAATGATGTTTATTAACAACCCCGCATAAGATACAAATAAAATTTCTAATTACTAATTGCTCTAATTTCTAAACAATACCTAATGCCTAAAATATGAAAACACGAAATTAGATATTAGAACTTTGGATTTGATTAGATCAATTAGAAATTAGGTTAATTAGGAATTCAACGAAGCGAGACTGTTGATCTTATTTCCTGAGAAAACGCTTTTGTGGGGTCTCCTCCGGTCGCATAATTTACTTTAAAGCAGTACCGAACAGCATCTTTTGTAGGAGCCGGATTATCTATTTTTATGAAGTAATTAACTTCACCGGCGCATTTGGTTATATAAACTTTTGAAGAAGTGATTGCTTGGCCTAAATTTGCGACCCTGAGAGTTGCCACAGTGTTATCCTGATAACTGATCCATGCGTTGCCTGAAGGGTCAAAGGCAATGGAGGTATAATTACCGACATCATTTACCGGATCATCAACCGTAGTGCAATTCCACGCAGTTGAAGTACAATTACCTCCTGAACCTACGTAATTGGCAACCTTAAGCCCTGTTGCGGTGACATCCCTATAACTTACCCAAGGATTGCCTGAAGCGTCAAAAGCTATAGAAGTCCAATCGCCGACATTATTTCCCTGATTATCAACCGTAGTACAATTCCAAGCGGTATCGGTACATGCGGCACCTCCTGTTACTCCTCCTTTGCTTGCGACTTTAAGAGATGTACTTGTGATGTCGTAATAAGACACCCAAGGATTACCTGAAGCATCAAATGCAATTGACGTATACGATCCGGTATCAGTTCCGGTATTATCAACAGTAGTACAATTCCAAGCAGTATCTGTACATGCTGCACCACCGGTTACTCCGCCTTTGCTTGCAACTTTAAGCGCCAAATTTCCTGCTGTGCTGTCATAATAACTCACCCATGGATTGCCTGAAACGTCAAATTTAATTGAGGTGAACTGACCAGTGCTTGTACTTGTATTATCAACTGTCGTACAATCCCAGGCTGTTGAAGTACAATTACCGCCTGAGCCTATATACTTCGCGACTTTTAAACTGGTTGCAGTAGAGTCGTAATAACTAACCCACGGATTGCCTGCTGAATCAATAGCGAGTGACGAATATAAACCAACACTGTTTGCGGGATCATCTATTATACTGCAATTCCAATCTGGATTTTGTGGCGGGTCACTGCATGGCGAATCAATTAGCCGAACTCCATTTAACGGATTAGAGCCAACCAAAGACGTAACCATAATACGGTTATTTACTCCATTAATTGCCATATCCAAAGTATCTGATTGTTTTGAAGTTGGTTCAAATGCAATTGAAGTAAATGAACCAAAATCACCTGTGCCGGTGGGGTTGTCAACAATAACGCAGGTCCATGCGGTTGAACCGGTGCCACAACCCGTGCCGTTTGAACCAACATAATAAGCGACATTCAAACTGCATTCACTTGAAGGCGCGTTATCGCAAGAAGTTGTCGCGCCGGAATAATAACTCACCCATGGCACGCCAAGATTATCAAATTCAATTGCTGTATACTGACCGAAATCATCGCTGGCATTATCGTGAACCGTTGTGCAATTCCATGCCGTTGAGGTGCAATTACCGCCTGTGCCGACATATATAGCAATTTTCATCGTCTTAGCAGAGTTATCAAAATAAGTAACCTCCGGCTTACCGGATAAATCAATAGCCAAAGAACTATATTGTCCTATATCATTCGCGGTGTCCTCAATTGCAACACATATCCATGCGGTTGAGCCGGATGTGCCGCAACCCGACCCTCCTGAACCCACATATTTTGCTACCATAATAGCTGAAGCACTGTTATCGTAATAACTTACCCATGGCGTACCGGCAAAATCGAAAACAACAGAATTATAGCTACCCGTATCATCCGTATCATTATCAATAGTCGTACAGTTCCATGTGGTTGATGTGCAGTTTCCTCCAGAACCTACACGATTAGCGACTTTAAGAGAGGTATTCGATAAGTCATAATAACTGACCCACGCATTACCTGAAGTATCAAAAGAAATTGAAGTATATTGTCCGGTATCAGTTCCAGTATTATCAACTGTTGTGCAGTTCCAGGCAGTATCTGTGCATGCGGCGCCTCCTGTTGTTCCGCCTTTGCTGGCAACCCTAAGAGCCAAATTTCCTGCTGTGCTGTCATAATAACTGACCCAAGGATTACCCGAAGAGTCAAAAGCAATAGAGGCATATTGGCCGGTAGCAGTTGCCGTATTATCAACTGTTGTGCAATTCCAAGCAGTATCTGTGCACGCCGCTCCACCAGTTACGCCTCCTTTACTCGCGACTTTAAGAGAGGTATTCGATAAGTCATAATAACTGACCCACGGATTACCTGAAGTATCAAAAACAATAGAGGTATATCGGCCAACGTTATTTGCAGTATCGTCCACCCTTGTGCATGTCCACGCGGTATTTCCGCCGGTACAACCCGTTCCGCCTGTTCCGACATATTGTGCAACAGCCAAAGCTTGAGCGGTTAAATCATAATAACTGATCCAAGGATATTTAGTTGTCGGGTCAGTTGAAATATTGGAAGCGGTTTGAATAAGCTGAGTTATTTTCTGACTGACAGCTGAAGCATTTTGACGCACCTCTGCGGTAGAATTGCTTGTGTTTGAGGAACGAAGAAGAGCGGCCACCAAAGCAACAATAACAATGACAACTCCGGAGGATATAGTTATATATATAAGCAACTCAAGAAGAGTTAAACCTGACGATTTATTTTTCCTTATTTTTCTTAATCTTCTTAAAAAAAATGCGTCCATGATAATAGACACAATATTAATAATTATTTCTATGTTTGTGCCCTACTATATATTATACATTAAATACTCATTGCACGTAATAATTTTATCCTCTCTTCAATTGGCGGATGCGTCAGAAAAAGTTTAGCAATAAAAGAAGTTTTACGTTCTTCTTTCAACGGGTCGCTTATGTAGAGATGAGAGGTCATATCATTGGCATGTTTCAAAGGTATAGTGCTTGAAGAGATCTTTACAAGCGCGCGAGCCAAACCGTCAGGATAACGGGTAAGCAATGCTCCTGAAGCATCTGCTAAAGTTTCCCTGCTACGGGAAACCGCAAAACGGATTAACGCCGCGGCAATGGGTGCTAAAATTGCGGCAACCAGCAAAAGTAATAAAATTATCCCTCCACCTTTTCGTCTTCCGCCCAAACTATTCATAATCCTGCTGCGGAACATCAGATCAACTATCATCGTTATAACGCCCGCCAAAACAGCCGCGACCGTGGCAACAAGCATGTCACGATTGCCTATATGTGATAATTCGTGTGCCAAAACACCTTCAAGTTCGGGTTTATCTAGCATTTGAAGCAATCCTTCTGTAACAGCAACAATAGAATGTTTCGGATCTCGTCCGGTCGCAAAAGCATTTGGTGAGGGGTCGTTGATTATATAAATTTTGGGTGTCGGCAACCCCGCGGCTATTGAAAGATTTTCAACAATACGATAAAGCTCCTGATTTCCGCCAGTTGGCGGACTTTCAATTTCTTTTGCTCCTGCAATAGAAGTAACAATACGATCAGAAAACCAATACGAAATTATGGTCATAAATATACTTACGACCATAAAAATATAAAAAATTGCTATCTCCTCAAAATAAAGGCTAAGCAACCATCCGAGCAAACCAATAATAAGCATAAACCCGGACATCAGGATCCAGGTTTTGCGAATGTTTGCGGATTTGTGGGTGTATAGTGTGGCCATGGAATCAAATTCCAATTTCCAAGAAACAAGATACAAACGAATCCCAAATTACAAAAGTCAAATTCCAAACGTGTTTGGTTCTTGAAAATTGATTATTGAATATTGTCTGGTTATTGTTTCTTGTATCTTGATTATTAAAGTTAATTTTACGAAGTAAAATTAACTTTAACGTTCTCTCTCTGTTCCGGTACTGCTTCAAGGTCAAAAAATTCCATTTTTTTGAATAAAAATAATTTCGCAACAAAATTGCTCGGAAAGGTTTCAATAACTATATTCAAATCTCGGACATTGCCGTTATAAAATCGTCTGGCGGCCTGAATTTTATCTTCCGTATCGGTAAGGTCGCGCTGCATTTGCATAAAATTTTCTGCGGCGCGCAATTGAGGATAATTTTCCGCAACCGCAAACAAAGTTTTTAATGCGCCAGCGAGCATATTTTCCGTCTGAGCATGCTGCGCGGGGGTATTTGAGGTCATGGCAGCTGTCCTGGCTTTTGTAACTTCTTCAAATACTTTAGATTCATGGCTCGCGTATCCTTTAACGGTTTCAACCAAGTTCGGAATAAGATCGTATCTACGCTTAAGCTGAACCTCGATATCGGCCCAAGCTTCGTTAGCGTGCATACGCAAACTGACCAAACGATTATAAAGGATCACGATCGCAACAACGCTAGCAACAATTATGCCCAATAAAACTAAAAAAATTATATCCATAGAATTTAATTCAAAAATCAAAATGTAAAAATCAAAATTTTGGTAAGTCACTTCGCGGCTTATTTTTGATATTTAATATGTAACTTTGATATTTGCTTTTTAATATTTACTTTATATATTATATCATATTACATCAAAAAACCTCCGTGAAAGAGGTTTTTTAAATTGTGCTATTCGTAATCTTCCATTCCGCCCATTCCCGGAACAGGCGCTCCTTTTTCGGCTTTCTTTGGCGCGTCTGCAATTGCGGCCTCGGTAGTCATAATTAAACCGGTAACAGAAGCGGCATTTTGAAGGGCAGTTTTAACAACTTTAAGCGGATCTATTATTCCTTTGGCCATCATATTTACATATTCGCCGTCAGCTGCGTTATAACCGGTTCCCTCTTCCGTTTCCATAACTTTCTGCAAAACTTCATTGCTGTCTTTTCCAGCGTTTTCTGCAATAACACGCAACGGTTTTTCAAGGGCTCTGAAAACTATATCCATACCACGACCTTCATCCCCGATTGCTTTCTTGTATATATCCCTGCTTTTAACTTTAGACGAAGCTTCAAGCAAAGCCAGACCGCCGCCTGAGACAACTCCTTCTTCCAAAGCGGCACGAGTTGCTTCGACTGCATCTTCAACACGATATTTTATTTCTTTCATTTCTGTTTCGGTAACGCCACCTACTTTTATAATAGCAACGCCTCCTGAAAGTTTAGCCAAACGTTCCTGTAATTTTTCTTTATCATACTCAGAATCAACATTCTCTATTTGCGCGCGTATTTGTTTTATCCTTTTCTCAATTTCTGCTTTATTGCCTCCACCGCCTACTATAGTAGTGTTTTCTTTTGTGACGATAACTTTTGTGGCTTCACCCAACATGGTTAAATCCGCATTCTCCAATTTAACACCAATTTCTTCAGAAATAACCTTACCGCCAGTGACTATCGCGATATCCTGAAGCATTTCTTTGCGTCTGTCACCGAAACCCGGAGCTTTAACGGCTAACCCATGGAAAGTTCCCCGAAGTTTATTAACTATTAAGGTTGCCAAAGCTTCTCCTTCAACGTCATCGGCAATAATAACAAGTTCTTTTTTGCCTGATTGCGCCAATTTCTCAAGTACAGGCAAGAATTCAGCTAAAGACGATATTTTTTTGTCTGTAATTAAAATATAGGGGTTATTATATGAGGCTTCCATTCTTTCAGCATCAGTAACCATATATGGAGATATATAACCTTTATCAAATTGCATACCCTCAACCAATTCTTTAGATAAGCCGAATGTTTGTGATTCTTCAACAGTAACAACGCCGTCCTCACCCACCGTATCAAAAACTTCAGCTATAAGCTTACCGATCTCGGGATCATTTGCCGAAATAGAAGCGACTTCTTGAACTTTTTTACCGCTTACTTTTTGGCTTGCGCCGGTTAATTCATCACTTATAGCTTCAACCGCTTTTTCCATTCCACGTTTTAAGGCTATAGGATTTGCTCCTGAGGCAACAACACTAAAACCTTCCGCTATCATAGCTTGAGCCAAAACTACCGCAGTTGTGGTGCCATCCCCTGCTACAGATTCTGTTTTTGTAGCGATCTCTTTCATGAACTCTGCGCCGATATTCTCAAATTTATCCTCGAGTTCAACTTCTTTTGCAACAGTTGCGCCGTCTTTGGTTATTGTTGGTGAACCAAAACCTCTATCTAACAGGACATTGCGGCCGCGAGGACCCAAAGTAACCCGCACCGCATTTGCAGATTTATCTACTCCCCGTTTAATCGCTTCTCGTGCTTTGGCATCAAATAAAATTCTTTTTGCGCTCATTTTTTTAAGCGTATAGCGGTTAGCGTATAGCGGTTAGTGAAAAATACTAAACGCTAAATGCTCAACCCTAAACGCTATTCGAGAACTGCTAAAATATCTTTTTCTTCTGCGATCAAATATTCCTTACCGTCGACTTTTACTTCGTTTGGTCCGTACTTTGTAAAAAGAACGGTGTCTCCTTTTCTCACAGACATCGGAACTAATTTTCCTTCATCAAACCTCCCGGGGCCCACAGCTATAACTTTTGCCTGTTCGGGCTTTTCTTTATCTATGGTATCGGGAAGAACAATACCCGATTTTGTTTTTTGTTCTTCGGCCAAAAGCTCTAAAACTACACGGTCTGCCAATGGCCTTATTTTTATTTTTTTTGATTCAGACATAGTAAATTAATTCAAAAATCAAAATACAAAGATCAAAATTTTGGTATCTCGCCAAAAGCGATTTTTTAATTTTGCCGAAGGCAAATGACCTTAACTTTGATGTTTGGTATTTAATTTTTAATATAAGTTGGCACTCTATATAGTTGACTGCTAATTGTATAGTTTAGTCTATCTCAATTTACTGTCAATACCTGTTCTTTTTAGTGCGCTTTATGGTCAATTTGTGATTTTGACCAAAGCATGCTAAGATATATTTACTTGATAATTGGCTTTGCCCAGCTCAATTTCACTTAAAATTACTGGAGCTATAGCAAAATGATTATTCTGTCCGCAATTTAAGATTAAACATACTTTTTCTTAATTGGGCTGGGCGTATTTTAATAGGTCTTACTGTGTTACGTTTCTTACTTCCAATACCGCTAAATGCCTTCGGTCTTTTGTTTACTGTTTGGATATTGCCGCAATATATACCCAACAGCATTACTTTTACCGGAGATTTTCCCAGTTTATTACTGGCTGGTGCCGTAATTGGAATAATAAACGGTATACTAAAACCGATACTGCATATTCTTGCCTTTCCTCTTATATTTCTTACTGGCGGAATATTCTCTTTTGTGTTAAATATAGGTCTGCTATGGTTAGCGGATTACTTACTGTCTGACCTAACTATAAATGGACTTATACCTCTGGTCTTAACTTCATTTATACTTTCATTCATACATTTCATATTTTGATGCATATCAAATATTAAATATCAAATATTAAAATAATTGTTATTCGCCGTAGGCGAATTTCCAAAATTTTGATCTTTGTATTTTGATTTTTGAATTAACGTATTATGCCTGCTCTACAATTTATAGTTTATCCTTTCATCATCGTAATTGCTATTCTTTTGATCGTAGCGATATTACTGCAACAGCGAGGTACCGGCTTGGGCGCTACTTTTGGCGGAGAAGGAAACGTTTTTGCTTCAAGGCGCGGATTCGAAAGGATATTATTCCTGTTCTCAATAGTACTTACTGTACTTCTTTTTGCTGCAGCTATCTTTGCTTTAGTATTCATTAAATAAGCAATTAATTTCAACTAATTTCATTAGTTTCAATTAATTTCTGAAACTTATTGAAATAACTGGAAACAATAGAAATTTATTGTTTTTGTTATTATGTTTCTTAAGAATCTGTGGCAGCGCCTGATCGCCAAAGAACGCTGGAATCAAGCCAAGCTTGAAAACCCCAGCTCTATTTGGCCAAGCACCTTTCAGTGGAGTAAATTATTATCTGTACTTTCCTTGCGCGAAAAGTTAATTTTGGCTATTTCTGTTGGAACTTTTATAATTGCTTTGGTTATTTGGGGAGCCTATTTCTTAAATAAACATACAAAACAAACCGCTGCTTACGGCGGAGCATATACTGAAGCTATTGTCGGGCAGCCCAAACATATCAATCCGATATTGGCGCCTACCAACCCCGCAGATCGCGATCTGTCTGCATTAATTTTTTCAGGATTAACACGCTATGACAATAAAGGAAATATTGTTCCTGACCTTGCGGAACGATGGGATATTTTAGAAGACGGAAAAGTATATGAATTCCATTTAAGACCGGATTTGGTTTGGCCTGACGGAGAATCATTAAATGCTCAGGACGTAATATTTACCATCCAAAAAATACAAAATAATTCCGTAAGAAATTCTCTACTACCCAATTGGCTTTCGGTTAAAGCAGAAGAGGGCTCTGATGCATCAATTGTAAAATTTACGTTACCCGCTCCATATTCACCTTTTTTGCAAAATACTACAGTCGGCATATTACCCAGACATTTATGGGCTGAGGTTCAAAACGAAAATTTTTCGGGGCATGAACTTAACACTAAACCGATGGGCGCCGGGGCATATTCAATAGATAGAATCGAAAGAGAAAGACCTTCGGGCTCAATTGTTTCGATAACACTTAAGCCAAACGAAAAATATTGGGATCGGGCGCCTTATATACAAACTTTAAAATTTAAATTTTTCCAAACCCCGGAAGAAGCCGCTGATGCCTACAGACAAAAAAGCGTTGACGCTATGGGTGGAATTAATGCAAGTAATGTTTCGCTATTGCGCCAGAATGACCTCGTGATTTCAGCATCATTACCAAGATATTTCGCGATATTTTTTAACCAAACCGCCTCTAAAATTATAGCTGATAAAACTGTACGATTAGCTCTTTCTTACGCAACAGACAAAAATAAAATACTTAATGAAATTTGGCATGGTTACGGACAAACTCTGGATTCTCCGCTTGTTAACGGCATGCTTGGCTATACAGAAGACCTGCCAAAATATGACTTTGCTCCGGATCATGCCCGTAATATTCTTGAGGCGACCGGATGGACCGATACCGATAATGACAACATAAGAAGTAAGGGCGGTAACAATCTTGTAATAACTATTACTACTTTAGACAATCCCGAACTTACCAAAACAGCCGAAATGCTCAAATCAATGTGGGGCGCTGTTGGAGTATCCACAGAAATAAAAGTACTTTCAAACTCACAGCTGCGCGATGATGCAATACGCCCAAGGACCTATGAAGCATTACTTTTTGGATACGAACTATCTATAGACCCCGACCCTTTTTCTTTCTGGCATTCGTCGCAAAGATTCGATCCTTGGCCGAACCTTTCCCTATATAACAATAAAGAAATGGACAAGATCCTTGAAGAGGCCAGACAAAAACAAAATCCTGATGAACGAGCCGAACTATATAAAAAATTTCAACAAACAATAATTGATGACGCGCCTGCTCTTTTTTTGGTTGCTCCTGAATTTATATATCCAAATACCCCAAAATTAAAAGGCATCGAAATTAATTTCTTAGCTAATCCATCCTGGCGTTTTGCAGAGATAAAAAATTGGCATTTAAAGACTAAAATTGAATTAAAATAATGTACCCCGTTAGAAAATTACTAATATTTATGAGTTATTATTTCTATAAAACAAATTACTCATCTGGTAGCCGCCAAACAAGTTCAATATCTTGTTTGGTCGTTAGCTTACATGTAATTTTCTAACGGGGTGAATATAAAAACAGAAAAACTGATTACCGGATTTTATGACCAGCTACAGAGCGGTATTAAATCAGGGATGAGAGTAAAGTTAAATACAGCTTCGTATAGAAACTTTAATGATCTGGTTATATGCGGCATGGGAGGCTCGGCGCTTCCGGGAGATATTCTTAAAAGTTGGCGGTTTTATTTAAAGAAATTAAATAAAAATATTGTAATACATAAAAATTACAGACTACCTGACTCGATCAAAAGAACACGACGCTCTCTTATTATCTGTATATCTTATTCCGGTAATACCGAAGAAACGATTAATGCTTACCAAGAATCAATCAGACATAAATACTCTGTAATTGCCATAACTTCCGGCGGAAAACTTGCGCAATTGGCAAAAAAGAATAAAAAACCTTTTATTTTGGTTCCGACAGGAATACCGCCGCGTTTTGCTTTGGGCTATCAACTCGGCGCAATAATTGGGTTATTTGCTGAAGCAAATTTAATTTCTGCAAAAGAAAAAAATTCTATCTTAAAATCTGCGCGGGAAATTAAATATTCGGCTATAAAAAAACTTTCATTATCTGCTTCAAAAAAGATCTCTGACCGCATACCTGTTATTTATGCCTCTGAAGCGAATAAAGCATCAGCTTATCTGTTTAAAATAAATTTCAACGAAAATACAAAAATTCCCGCATTCATTAACTTTTTCCCGGAACTTAACCATAACGAATTCAATAGCTTTGCTGTTTTATCAAAAAAACAAAAACACTTTATAAAAAACCTTATCGTTATCGTGCTGAAAGATAAAAAAGATATCCCGGAGATAGTCCGAAGAATTCGCGTTACTGAACTATTTATTAAAAGATCCGGGGTAAAACTGCTTGAAGTTAAACTAGATCAAGCTTCTATATTTGAAAAAACTTTTTATTGCTTAATCTTGAGTCAATGGATCTCTATATTTTTGGCCCAAAAATATGGCGTGAACCCTTTGCCAACAGACTTAATAGAGAGGTTCAAAAAAGAATTGAATAAATAGTTATCTTGCTGCGCGTCTTAAATCTTGTATCAGAACAAAACACGATATCAGACAAGGTGACTAGACCAACTTTAGCTTAAACTGCCCGCGTGGCGGAATTGGAAGACGCGTTAGCTTCAGGAGCTAATGGCCGCAAGGCCTTAGAGGTTCGAGTCCTCTCGCGGGCACAAATTAAAAAATCAAATATTAAACAGCAAATATCAAAATAGTTCAAAAAGAAACAAACACCAAGAAACAATTCGCCAGCTGGCGAAACAGACAAACTCCAATAATCAAATTCCAAATTTCAAAACCGTGTTTGGCTGTTGAATATTGGATATTGTGATTTGTCTGGTTATCGCAAAGCGGAACGCGATATAAATCGTTTTCCTTGAAAGACAAGCTTTGCTTATTGTATCTTGTACCTTGTATCTTTAAACCAATTTTACTTTTTAAATTAATAAAATATGAATCCATCTAATTTTCCGTTTTCGCCGCCGACGCCTCCGAGTTATCCGCGTCGAAACCCTCACACACAAAGACCAAATAGAAATAATCCGCCCGGAAAAAATGCGCCTATGGTACAGCCGCACGGACCTGGCGCGCCCCGAACACCAAACAGCGGCGCCAGACAGCAAAACCTGCATCGTCAAAAAGGGCGTAGTATAGTCCAAAATTATAGTCGTGATTTTCGCGATGTGCTGAAAATAGTTCCTTTAAGTGGTTTTGAAGAAGTTGGCCGCAACATGATGTATCTTGAATGGAACAGAAACATCATAATAATCGACATAGGTTTACGCTTTCCTGAAGAAGACACCCCCGGCATAGATTTTATTATTCCCAATATAACCGCGCTCCGCGGCAGAGAAAAAGATATCCTCGGTATTTTCATAACGCATGGCCACATGGATCATATGGGAGCGGTTCCCTATCTGATTGCCCAATTGGGGAATCCTCCTATTTTTACCACCCCCTTAACACAAGCAATGATACTCCGCAGACAGGATGATTTTCCTCACACTCCTAAACTTGAAGTCCATACTATAAGGAAAGATGAACGCAAACCGATACACCTTGGACCCTTTACCATTGAAGCTTTTCACGTAAACCACAACATTCCGGATTCAATTGGTTTATCTATCGCCACTCCCATAGGCACAGTGGTACATTCCTGCGATTTTAAATTTGATTTTAATCCTATTGGTGACACGCCCGCGGACATAGGCCGCATGGCAGAAATAGGGTCACGTGGCGTTTTAGCATTACTTTCTGATTCTACCGGCGCCGAACATCCGGGGCACTCGCTATCTGAATCGGTTATTATGGCTAATTTAGAAGAAATATTTAAAAAGTCAGACGGAAGAATTATCGCCGCAACATTCTCTTCTTTAATCGGCCGCATCCAGCAGATTATTATTTTAGCGGAAAAATACGGACGCAAGGTAGCGCTGGATGGCTTCAGTATGAAAACCAACGTTGAAATAGCGCAAAATCTTAATTACATAAAAGTTCCAAAAGGAATGCTTATTTCAACACAAGAAGCGCAGAAGTTACCGCCCCAAAAAGTAGTGGTAATGTGTACCGGAGCACAAGGCGAAGAAAGTGCGGTTCTTATGCGTGTTGCAAATCGTGAACATCGTTTCTTAACCGTTAAGAAAAACGATACCGTAATATTTTCTTCTTCGATAGTTCCGGGAAATGAGAGACAAGTACAGTATCTTAAGGATTCCCTGATGCGCCAAGGAGCTAATGTGTACCACTATAAAATGATGGATGTCCATGCGTCAGGACACGCATTTCAGGAAGATTTAAAACTTCTATTCAACATAATGAAACCCAAATTTTTTATTCCTATACACGGACAATTCTCTATGTTGAAAGCCCACGCAAACCTTGCCGAGGCTTCAGGCGTTAAACCTGAAAATATTGTTATTCCATCAAACGGCAACATAATTGAAATAACAAAAGATAAGATAGGTATATCTAAAAACGAAGTTCCTGCACAATATGTATTTGTTGACGGCTTAGGCATTGGCGACGTTAAAGATGTTGTTATTCGCGACAGACAACTTATGGCTAAAGACGGTATGGTAATTGTAATTACGATAGTCGATACTAAAGCGCGCATGGTTCGGGGCGAGCCGGATATAATAACCCGAGGGTTTGTATATAGCCGCGAATCAGAAGCCATAGTTAAAGAAGCCCAAAAACGTGTAAAATCTATTATAGATGCCCATCACAATCAGAATGTTCCGGTAAACTGGAGTTATGTTAAGGAAAATTTACGCGAAAAATTAGGTGAATTCTTCAACCAAAAGACCCAACGCCGCCCTATGGTAATCCCTATCATTATTGAAATTTAATCAACTAAAAACGTAAAGCCTGTCTAACGTCAGGCTGGCGTAAAGCGACACATTCGACCTTGCTCAGTGTCGTCCTGAGTGAGCCGAAGGACGAAAAACAACGATTTAGACTTAAAAACTATTCTTTTTTACGTTATAATTATTTTACGCTTTTCACTTTTCCGCCCTAAGCAGATCCGGCTTTTTATAAGTCGCTTGCGACTGTATAATGAAGTGGCGGAAACTTTTGCACTTTCTTATGAGAATCGTATCAGGCGTACAACCTTCAAGCGACATATTACATATCGGCAATTATTTTGGCGCCGTTCGCCAGTGGATTGATTTAAAAAATACTAATAATGAATGTTTTTTCTTTATTGCGGACCTTCATGCTCTCACTGAACAGATAGCGCCGGAAGAACTAGAAAAACGTGTTTTGAGCATAGCTAAAGACTATATTGCTTTAGGATTAAACGGGCCAAATTGTACTCTTTTTTTGCAATCTTCAGTTCCTCAGCACACACAATTAATGTGGCTTTTAACTACATCTGCAGCTATGGGCGACTTGGAAAGAATGACGCAATTTAAAGAAAAATCTCAACGGGCCACAAAAGAAGACGGGGTTAACGCGGGACTTTTTATGTATCCCTTGCTTATGGCTGCGGATATTTTACTTTACCAAGCCGAACAAGTCCCTGTCGGCGATGATCAATTTCAACATTTGGAGTTAACACGAGAAATAGCAAGACGATTCAATTATAAATTTGGTAAGGGTGGTTTTGAATTTAAAATACCCGAACCGTATATATCAATAATAGGCGGCAGAGTAATGTCCCTAACTGATCCTTCCAAAAAAATGTCTAAATCCCTTGGCTCAGACAGTTATATAGGCATCTTTGAAGATAAAGACGCTATAAAAAAGAAATTGGCGCGTGCCGTAACAGATCCTGAAGGCTTAAAAAATTTAATAGAAATATATACGATGGTCTCTGATCCAACGGATGAAGCAGATTTGATCGAAACTATTGCTAAAAAATATGAAAACAAATTTAACGTACTAAAAGAGGATCTTGCTAGTAAAATATTTGATTATTTTGCTGATGCGCGCAGCAAACGCGCGCAAATTACCGATGAAGAAGTCGTGGAAATTTTAAGATCAGGGATGAATAATGCACAAAAAGAAGCTCAAGAAACAATGGAAAAAGTAAACAGGGTTGTCGGCTTAAAAAAATTATGATAAGCTTATAAATCGTTCTTTAAATTCTTCTATCGGAGGTGCTTACAATGCAGAGATTCAACGAGGCATCTGAAACCAAAGAAAAATATAAAGATGAATTAATGCGCCTTGGAGCTTCTTCGGTACATATAAACCTAAAAAAACAGCCCAATCATGGAAAAACATATAATTATAGACTTGTTATTATTATAAAAGTTCCCGACCACGACCACAAAACCGCTATAGAAAATTTCTTAGCAAAACAAAAACACCCGGGCAGATTGGATAGATTCCAAACCGAAATTATTATAATCAAAAAGAAGCCAAAACACCCTCGCATTGATCTCCCCTAAATTAAAACCCTTCCACAAAGAAGGGTTTTTCATTACTTATTCCTATAGTCAGCACTAATCCTTGAGCGGATTCTGAAGCCGAGCGGGCAAGGTTCCGAGCGTAGCGAAGGAGAGCGAGGCGGAAGCCCTAAGCCCGCTCGCTGGGCGGGCGAAGAGAGCGAAAGAATTTGTGCTGACTTACCCACTCTTCCATTCTTTACTAACTTCAGGATATTTGGACAATTTATCCCGAAAAAGATTCTCTAACGTCTTTAAGCCTTCCTCTGTCTTTGCCTCAAAAACCATCGAAAGCGCGGGCAAATTAGAAGAAGCGCGCACCAAACCCCACCCGTCAGCAAAATTCACTCTCGCTCCGTTTATATCGATTACATTTTTATCACCGTATTCAGCTTTTAACTCCTTAGTTATTTTTTCTACCACCTGATACTTTTTATCATCCGGACAATGCGGTTCCCACACGGGCGAACTTACATATTGTGGGATGGTTTTTAACAACTCAGAAAAAGATTTATCCTGACTTGTTAAGTACTCCAAAAATTTTAACGCAGCAAAAGGAGCATCATCATAACCATAATAATCCTTACGAAAAAAAATGTGTCCGCTTCGTTCGCCGGCCAAAGCCGCATCAACTTCTTTCGATTTTTGTTTAATGTATGAATGACCCGTTTTCCACATAACAGCTTTACCGCCGTGGGCTTCAATGTCCTCTATCAATGCACGGCTGCTTTTAATATCGCAAACAATAGACGAGCCGGGATATTTTTTTAATATTCCGCGCGCAAGAAAAATCAATGCTTTATCCGGCCAAATTATATTCCCTTTATTATCAGCAAACCCTACGCGATCTCCGTCATCATCAAAACCAAAACCCACATCGGCACCGCTCTCAACCACTCCCAAGGCAATATCTTGCGCCGTAGCCAAAGTGCTGGGGTTGGGTTCATGGTTAGGAAATGTTGTATCAAGATCGCAATGCCGTTCAATAACTTCATATCCGGCCTTTCTAAGAATGCCCGGGACAATAGGCCCGGCAGTGCCATTTCCGGCATCAACCAAGACACGTAAGGGACGGCTGATTTTTATGCGATTTAATATATCGCTTGAATAGTCGCCAATTATTCCCTCCATCTTCTTAACTCTGCCTTTACCCGATATAAAATCTTTTTTGTTAAATATTTTTTCTAATTCCTTTATATCTTCCCCAAGTAAAGTTGTTGAATAATCATTAGCAACTTTCATTCCACTCCAACCGTTAGGATTGTGTGAGGCGGTAATCATAATTCCTCCTTTTTGCTTCAGGTGATATTGAGCAAAGTAAAAAATAGGAACAAGCACTTGCCCTATATCCAAAACGTCTATTCCCGAATCCAGAAGACCAAGAATTACAATATCTTTTACTTTTTGAGAATAAGCTCGGGAATCATGACCGACTATAACGGTACTAATATCATGATTCTTAAAAAACGTGGCCTCAGCCCTGGCTAAACCATAGATATTCTCATCAGAAAGTTCGTCTTCAACGTTTATTCTCCCCCGGATATCATATTCTCTAAAAATATATGGACTTATCATAAATTTAAATAATCACTAACAACCTAATATTGGTTGTTTCTCTGCAATATTCACTTCTTTAAGTATTTTATCATGAACTGACCCGTTTGTAGCAATTATATTGAGGGGGTCTCTCTGAAATATATTTATAGACTTTCCTGATTCATCACTTATTTTTCCGCCGGCCTCTTCAACAATAATAATCCCTGCCGCAATATCCCACGTATGGAAACCCAAACCGATATTGCCTAAAGCTTTGCCTTGAGCCACCAAACATAAATTTAACGCAGCGCTACCCAAAACCCTTGTCCTAACTAACTTGTTAAGCAGATTTGCTGTTGCTATTCTGTTTCTTTTGCCGATAAAACCCAGAATTATCAGGTTCTCATCCATATCGTCGCCTGGCATTACGCGCATTGGAACATCATTTTTGAATGCGCCCTTTCCCCTTTCCGCGTAAAAAACATTTTCCTGCAGAGGTTCGCTGATTATTCCAAATTTTAACGATTCATCTTCCATTAAACCTATTGATATCGCGAAAAAAGGTATTCCGGAAACAAAATTTCGCGTTCCATCTATCGGATCGATAAACCAAATAAATTTATCTTTAGCTGAAAATATATCATTTGCACCACCGCTACCCTCTTCAGCAATTATAATATCGTTCGGGAAATACTTTTTTATCCCTTCAACCAAAAAATTTTCTATTTCTTTATCGGCATAGGTTACGATACTTCCGTCTATGTCTTTATTTTCCCGTACAATATCCCCTTTATTATATATATCTCTTAATTCAGCCGAAGCTTGTACAATTAATTTTCTGGCTATTTCTTCTCGTTGCATCATATATATTATACAAATTTAATAGTTATAATAATAGATTGGCTTTAAAATCCTGCTTTCTACGGGATTGACCCAGCCCTAATTCAAAGCAAATTAGGGCTGGGTTGACGCAAAACCCCGCTTTTGCTAGGATATTTCAGTCTGCCAGGTAGTGAAAATTCGACTGTTCGCGAAGCGAACAAAAAAATACTACTATCTGGTAATATCAAACTTTTTGCATAATATACACTAAATTATAATTCGACGAAATAAAAAGTCGAATTTCTACTACCTGGTATGTCATCAACCTCTAGTGATATTCGAAAAACATATGAATTGGCTTGTTTGTTAAGCCCTGATCTTAGCGAAGAGCAATATAAATCTTGGCTTAATCGTTTAAGTGATGCTGTCAAAAAACTTGATGGAGAATTACTCGGCGAGCCGCAAATAAGAGAACAAAAATTAGCTTATCCTATAGCTAAGCGTCTTCGGGCATATCTTGCGGTAATAAAATATGTTTCTGATACTTCAGTTCCGGATACTATAATGAATGAAATAAGACACGAAAAAGATATTTTACGTTATCTTACTATCAATATACCAAAAGAAAGAAAACGTCCTATTAAAGTCAAAAAAGCTAAACCTGAAACGGCTATTTCTGCTTCTGAAACGCAAGCAATACCTGAAAAACAAAAGAAAGATGATCTTGCAGAAATTGATAAAAGAATAGAAGAAATATTAAAATCGTCTTCCTAAAGCGTATAGCGTTTAGCGTATAGCGGTTAGTTACTAAACGCTCAACGCTTGACGCTCAACGCTAACAACAATGAACCTAAATCGAGTATTTATTCTTGGTAACGTAGTTGCTCCACCAGAAGCGCGAATGACCCCCTCCGGTCAAACTGTCGCCTCTTTTAGAGTGGCTACAAACAGAGTTTGGAAAGACCAAGCCGGAAATAAACAAGAAGCTGCTGAATTCCATAGCATTGTTGCGTGGGGTCGCCTAGCAGAAATTGCACGACAATATTTAACAAAAGGACAACTTGTATTCGTTGAAGGCCGCATTCAAACAAGATCTTGGCAAAGTCCGGATGGTCAAAAAAAATATCGAACTGAAATAATCGCTCAAAACTTCCAGATGGGGCCGCGCACATCCGGAGCCGGACAGCAGACAAATAATTACGCCGCCAAGGGTAATAATGCTGCTCCAGCTACACAAAACGAAGAAATACCCGTGATCGAAGAAGATACTCCTGTTTCCTTTGACGAAGAAAAAAATGATGAAATAAAACCGGAAGACATTCCATTCTAATAATGCAAAAATCAAAATGCAAAAGTCAAAATTTTAGTGAGTTACCTGCGGCAACATTTAAATTATATTCCGCAACTGCGGAATATGTTACCTTAATTTTGATATTTAATTTTTAATATTTGATATGACCAGTAAAACTTGTTATTTTTGCTCACAAAATATAGAAAGCATCGACTACAAAGATGCGGAGTTGTTACGTAAATTCATTTCAGGACACGCTAAAGTATTGCCGCCTCAACGAAGCGGTACTTGTCGCAGACACCAGCATATGCTGGCCAGAGCCATAAAACGCGGTCGCTTCATGGCAATTATACCGATCACCACAAGATAAAAACCGTTATTTATAAATTGAAGCAATAAATTAGCAATAAAAAATAACCGGTATAATTGTACCATTGCTAAATCCGAAATTCGAATATCAAAATTCTAAACAAATCTCAAATTTTAATTTTCAAAGTTCAAAACATATGTGTATGATTTTGGACATTCGAGTTTGTTTCGGATTTAGGATTTCGTGCTTCGGATTTTTGTTTACTTTGGGCCTGTAGCATAGTGGTAGTGTACCCGGTTTGCATCCGGGGTGCGGGGGTTCGATTCCCCCCAGGTCCACTCGATTCGCCCTCGATAACTCGGGCTCACTCGTGGCAAGCCACCTAAGGCGAATCGAGTGCCCTGAGCGACTTGTCCCGAGCGCGGTCGAGGGAAGTCGAAGGACTACAGTGAAAGTATGTATTTTGTTTACATAATTAAAAATTCAACTGGTAAACTATATATTGGAATAAGTAAAAATCCTAAACAAAGAATCCAAGAGCACAATTCTGAACGAGGAGCAAATTTTACTAAATATACTCCAACATATCGAATTGTTTTTCTCGAAAAATACTCCAGATTAATAGAAGCAAGAAGGCGTGAAATCCAAATTAAAAAATGGAGACGTGAAAAGAAAGATATGTTGATTAATCGATATCAACAAGGATTAAATACAATATAACCAATAACTGTCGTTCCAACGCGAATAGCCCGCATATATTATGAGCCCTAGAAAAATCATTCTTTTATCAGCGGCATTTACAATCTTTATATGCGCAGGGTTTATTGTCGTGCGCTATTCTTATTTATTCAACAAAAGCTTATTTTCGGGAACATCAACCGAAGTTATATATATAGATGAGAATGGTTTCTCGCCAAACAAAATAGAGATCGGGGTTAATTCAAAAGTAATATTCAAAAATACAGACACACGCGAACACTGGCCCGCCTCAAATATCCATCCATCTCATGAAATATATCCCGAATTCGACCCTAAAAAACCCCTTAAACCGGGTGAGGAATGGTCTTTTGTCTTTAAACGTTCAGGAATTTGGAAATTCCACGATCATTATTATCCTCAGCTCGCAGGAACAATAACTGTCTCCAAAGACGAGAAAGGAAATAATACACCCTTCGACTTCCCTCGACCGCGCTCGGGACAAGTCGTTCAGGATAAACAAACCAAAAAAGATGAAGAAGATTTTGAAAACCTTCCTTTGGTTGAAAAAAATTCAGATAAAATACTCACAGACAATATTTTATTGAAAGCCTACGTTAAACAATATGGCGTTGCCGAAGCCATGGCCAGTATTATTAAATTAAGTAACTATGGATCAAGCGTAGATTGCCACCAACAGGCGCATGAAATTGGAAGGGTCGGCTATAAATTATCCGGCTCCCTAACATTTGAGCAGTGCGATGCCGCATGCCATTCGGGTTGCTATCACGGGGCAATGGAAGGATTTCTAAACCAAAAAGGAACAGAAAATCTTGCAGAAAATATTAATCAAATATGTGAAACCTTTGAGACCAGTTTTGGCACATTCGAATGCCTCCACGGCGTGGGACATGGCGTTTTGGCATATCTTGATTACGATATGCCCGCAACAATAGAAGAATGCGCTAAATTAAAGGACAATTTCAGCCACACCTCTTGTTACGGAGGAATGTTCATGGAAAATATCTTAACTGGTTTGGGTTACGGAGCCAACAAAGAAAGTCACTCAACTACGTGGTTAAACAATACCGATCCCTACTTCCCCTGTAATGCCATGAGCCAAGAATATGAAGTACAATTCCAATGTTATCAAATGCAGACAAGCTGGATGTTAAAAATAACCAATTATGATTTTGATAAAGTAGCCCAGTATTGTCTTAAAGCCCCGGAAGGCTACAAACAAGTATGTTTCAAGAGTTTAGGTCGTGATGCGGGAGGACAGACATTAAGAAACCCCGATTCAATTATAAAAATATGTTCGGCAATGCCGTCGGAAAATGACTATATTGATCAATGTTACAAAGGCGCTGTGAATGTAATAATTGATTTCTGGGGACCAAATCTTAAAGGACAAGCATCTGAACTTTGTAAGAAAATTATAAACGCAACACACAAAAATAACTGTTATTCTTCAATCGCCGAAAGAATAAGCGGACTTTCAAACGATAAAAATATACGGGAGATGATATGCAATACCTTTGAACTAACTTACCAAAAACTATGCCGGATTTATACAAATTAATATCCGCTTGCAAAATAAACAAAAATAAGATATAAATTAATATAGTTTCTTAACATCAAAATACACAGCTAGAGGAAAACATGAACGAAAAGATATCATTTGTTGAATTTTTAACTATCCTGTCAATTTGGATTGCCTCTGCTGCTATAATTTATTTTACTCAATCGATCATGTCAGCCTGGCTTGTTGATATAATTGTTGTAGCTTGCGCTTATTATTTAAGTAAATTTATTATCCTCAAAAAAGACTAAAAACAACCCCGATGTTCCGTCATTCGCCAACCGGCGAAGACGGAGTCGGGGTTTTTATTTTTTTCCTATTGTACGGGTATCGCCATTGCAACTCTAAGTTTCTTTTCAATCTCTTTAGCTAATTTAGAATCTTTCCTTAGAGTTTCCTTGGCCGTATCAATACCAACACCAAGTTTTTGGCCGTCATAAGAATAGGAGGCTCCGTTTTTTGAAACAACTCCATATTTAATGGAAGTATTTATAAGATCTCCGAAACGTGAAATACCCTCATTATACATAATGTCAAACTCGGCTATTTTAAACGGAGCAGCAACTTTATTCTTTACTATTTTTGCGCGTACACGGCTGCCGATAATTTCTTCGCCTTTTTTAACTTGAGCAATACGCCTTACATCTATGCGTACAGAAGAATAAAATTTAAGAGCTTTACCGCCGGGAGTCGTTTCTGGGTTCCCATACATCATGCCTATCTGCATACGTATTTGGTTAACAAATATTACCACTGTTTTTGTACGTGAAATTGCACCGGCGAGTTTTCGCAAAGCGCGCGACATAAGTCTGGCTTGAACACCAATACTCTGATCCCCCATTTCGCCTTCTATTTCAGAACGCGGAGTCAAAGCTGCTACAGAATCAATCACAATAACATCTACAGACCCCGAATGAACAAGGCTTTCAACTATATCTAAAGCTTGTTCGCCATTATCAGGCTGGGATATCAAAAGATCATCTATCTTAACGCCTATTTTTTTCGCATACTCGGGGTCAAGGGCGTGTTCAGCATCAATATATGCGGCTAAACCTCCGCCTTTTTGAGCTTCAGCTACTATATGCAAAGCCAAAGTTGTTTTACCTGAAGACTCCGGGCCAAAAAGCTCTATAACACGACCGCGGGGAACACCGTTAACGCCCAAAGCTAAATCCAAAGCAATCGAGCCTGTAGGAATAACATCTACATCCACTCTTCGGACATCACCAAGTTTCATTATCGAGCCTTCACCGAATCTTTCTCTTATATCCGAAACCGTTCCCTCAAGTGTTTTAATTTTTTGATCTCGTATAGAAAGTTCTTCGTTTTTAATGTCTGATTTGGGTTTAGCCATATAACTTAATTTAAAAATAGGTTTAAAGATACAAGGTACAAGATACAATAACCAGACAATTTCCAAATTCCAAATTTAAAAAACGTGTTTGGCTATTGGTTTTTGAATATTGGATCTTGTCTGTAACTTGTTTCTTGATGTTTGTTCCTTTTTGAACTATTTTAATTTTTAATTTAATAATTAATTTAAATACTCATTCTACCTATATATCCGTCTTCGTCTACTTCATTTTCATCAACTTGTACGGGTAAGCCACCAATAAGAATTTCTCTGGGTTTGGCGCCGTCTCCGGGTCCGATAACTCCCCGCTCTTCTAAAATATCCAGCAAACGCGCTGCTCGTGCGTAACCTATCCGAAGTCTTCGCTGTAGATAAGAAGCTGATGCTTTTTTAGCCTGAATAACTAAATGTTTCGCTTCTTCGTACAACGGATCCTCATCGCCAAATGAGTCTTCTCCGGAATCTCTAAATTCGTTCCCTGAATCCTGCACGGGTTCTATTACTGAATTATTATATTCCGGCTCTGAATTTTTCTTAAGAAAATCGACTACTCTTTTTACTTCTTTCTCTGAAATATAAGAGCCCTGTATACGCTTTGGCTTGGTTGACTCCGCGGACATAAATAACATATCTCCGTTGCCCAATAGTTTTTCTGCTCCCTGGTTATCTATGATCGTACGGGAATCTATCTGTGAAGCTACTTGAAATGCCAAACGGCTAGTAATATTTGCTTTAATTAAACCGGTGATAACTTCAACGGAAGGCCTTTGGGTCGCGACCACAAGATGTATTCCTACGGCGCGAGCCATCTGAGCCAAACGAACAATAACAGCCTCAACTTCTTTACCTCGCGCAGCCATTAAGTCCGCAAGCTCATCAATAACAATAACAATGTAAGGCAAAGGATCCTGGCCGCGCTTCAATTCCCTGTTATACAAACCTATATCCCTTGATTTATCGGCAGCTAAAATATCAAAACGTCTTTCCATTTCGCGAACCGCCCATCGCAAAGCATTTATGGTTTTTTGCGCATCCACTATCACCGGAGCTAAAAGATGCGGTATGCCGTTATAAACAGGAAATTCCACGCGTTTGGGGTCAACCAAAAGCAATTTCATCATAGAGGGAGGATTACGATACAATAAGCTCATTAACAAAGAGTTTAAAGCTATTGTTTTACCCGTACCTGTAGCGCCCGCGATCAAAAGATGAGGCATTTTCTCAATTGCCGCAAATACCGGATTTCCTGCAACATCGCGGCCAATAGCAAAATTAAGGCGGTATTGACTGCCTTGAAATTGTTCACTCTCCAAAAGATTTCTCAAACGCACCAACGTAATCGCGTGATTTGGAACTTCAATTCCCACTAAAGATCTTCCTGGGATCGGCGCCTCAATTCTTATGGGATGCGCAGCCAAAGCAAGAGATAAATCATTATAAAGAGCTGTAATACGTGAAAGTTTTATTCCTTCGGCCGGCTTAAGTGTATATTGAGTAACAGTTGGCCCGACTGAAACCTCTCCCATTTCTACTTCAATACCAAAATTTGAAAGAGTTCGCTTAATTATATGCATCGTTGCTTTAATATCGCCGCTTGTAGGTTTGCCTTTATCCTCGTCTAAAAGACTAAGCGGCGGCATTTGATAAGGAACCGATAACTTTATCGGACGTAAAACTAATTCTTTTTCTCCGCCAAAGACGGCTGATCCTTCTTTTTTTTCATTCAAACCGCCCAAAGGCTCATCTTCCAGTTTATGAACTTTAAAACTTGGAGTGGATGCGCCGCCAAAATCCTGAGGCAACGCTGGCCGTGGTAAAGAAGCTACATTTTTCTTCAAACGCAAAAACGGAGAGATTATAAGACCTAACATAAATTTAAATTTATTTGTGCCTTCCTCTGTTTCCTCATCTTCTTCCGCGTGTTCACCCAAAGAAGCCGGATAGTTAAATAACATCAAAAGGCCGACAATAACTATTGAGGCAAAAAATATAACAGATGCTATGGTCCCAAATCCACGTATAGGCAAAAAAGAAACCCAGTAACCGATGCTACCACCGCGTTGAGTTCCATCTTGTCCTACAATATTTAATATTGCCGAAAGACCAAGAAGAAAAAAGGTGCTGCCCAAAAGATTAGAGGCCCAAACGGTTCGTTCTCGCGTGCGAAAAAGCACAATACCTATTAATAAAAAAATTACAGGAAAAATCGGGGCTGTCCATCCAAAAAGTTTTGAAGAGTTGGTGGTAATAAATCTTCCTATCGGTCCTGCCGAATTCAAAAAACCCAAAAACATTATGATGGCTAAACCCACAAACAACACGCCCGCTATCCATTTCTTTGTGACAGGATGGAGATCTAATTTAACCTTTTTTGTCCGTCTGATCCTTTTATCCAAACGATCTTCGTTTATTCTATTTTTTCCACGTTTATTGGACATACCAGGTAATAGTCCCGCTCCTTTAAGAACGTATATAAATATTAATAATCTCTTTGGTGTTTGAGCATATAATCATCCTCGCACACTTACATAAAAAGGAGGCGGGATCACTATCTATATTATACAATCATATACGGCAGTCACAAAAGAGACTGCCGTATAAAATATTCCGATCAAACGGCTTTTTATATTTTAATCTTATTACTGAACCGCTTCCTCTACTTTTATTATTCCTTCTTCAGCTTCGCGGGACACAAAATCTTTCCGGTAACCGGTTCCTGCGGGAATCAATTTACCGATAATAACATTTTCTTTTAGACCTCTTAAATTATCGACTAAGCCGTCAACAGCTGCCCTGATAAGAACGCGTGAGGTCTCTTGGAATGACGCGGCCGCAAGGAAGCTTTCGGTGGTTAGAGATGATTTTGTGATACCAAGCAACATCTGATGAGCTATAGCCGGCTTTTTGCCCATATCGCGAAACCGCTTATTTTCCTGTTCAAATCTCGATTTCTCAACGATTTCTCCGGGAGTAAATTCGGTATCCTCTTCTTCTTTTATGCGCACCCGAGCAAACATTTGGCGGACAATAATTTCGATGTGCTTATCATTAATATTAACACCTTCAGTGACATAAATGCGTTGAACTTCTTTAATAATTCTTCGTTGTGTTTCTTGTGTGCCGGCAAAGCGGAATAATTCCTTAAGGTTAATGCTGCCTTCGGTAAGTGGGGCGCCCGCATCAACTTTTTGTCCGGGAGAAACTATTATGGGGCGGCCTCGTGAAATCCGATAGGATTTCTTTTCTTTTTTGGTTTTACTTGTCTTACTGGAACTTGTTTTGCCGGAACTCTTACTTTTATTAACCGCGTGCTCAATAACAATTACGCGCTCTCCTTGATCTTCAACGATCTCTTTAACTAATCCTTCAGCTTCAGCTAAAATTGCCTCGCCTTTTGGCGGCCTAGCCTCAAAAATTTCTTCAACGCGCGGTAAACCTTGAGTGATATCTCCGCCACCGGCAACACCACCGGTATGGAAAGTACGCATTGTAAGCTGTGTACCCGGCTCACCTATAGCTTGAGCCGCAATAATACCTACGGCATCTCCTAAGGCAACTAATTCATTTCGTCCAAGATCCCAACCATAACATAACTGACAAATTCCGCGTACTGTTTTACAGGTTGTCGCGCTCCTTACAACAATCTCGTCGATATCATATAAGGCGATCTGCTGCGCAACCAAATTGTTCATGATCTCATTTTTCTTTATTAAAATTTTATTACCTATCTCTACATCGGCAATCAATGTGCGTCCAAGCAAACGAGATGCAAAATTTTGTCCCGTCTCTTCAGAATCTTTACGGTAAAGCGAGATGCCCTTGGCGGACTTACAGTCATATTCAGAAACAATAATTTCCTGCGCAACGTCAATAAGTCTGCGGGTCAGATAACCCGCCGTTGCGGTACGCAAAGCTGTATCTGAAGCTCCTTTCCGGGCACCGTGAGTAGAAATAAAATATTCAAGAACGTTAAATCCTTCCTTAAATGAAGAGGTTATTGGCAATTCCATGATCTGGCCTGCCGGGTTAATGACCAAACCTTTCATCCCTGCCATCTGTGTAGGCTGAGACCAAGAACCACGAGAGCCGGAATCCACAATTGCAAATAAAGAACCGGTTGGATCCAAAGTTTTTGGGATCATTTTTGCCAAATCATTCTTAACTCTTGTCCAAATTTCAATAATACGTATGCGTCGTTCCTGATCGATTAAGAGACCTTGCTGATACTGATCTTCTATGACCTCTACTTCTTTGTGGGCTTTTTCCAAAATCTCGGGCTTTTCTTCCGGAACTTTAAGATCGTCCATACCAAATGTAATGCCGGATTTAGTTGAATATTCAAATCCGAAATCTTTTATTGCGTCTAAAATTTCAGCTGAAGTTTTAATATCATAACGCAGAAATATTTCAGCGGTGATCTTCTCAAGCGCTCTTGCGTTTAAAATAGTATTTACATAAGGAAATGCTTCAGGTAATTGTTCATTAAATATGGCACGCCCTATAGTAGTTTCAATATATTTTACTTCTTCCTGCCCGGTCTTACGGGTTGGCTTGGTTCCCGAAGATAACTCATTAAAACCCGAAACTACATCCTCAATTACAGGCTTTGATATGGGTAAAAATATTTTACTGTTCATCTCGATATAGCCAAACTCAATTGCCAATTTCGCCTCATCGATGTCTGAAAAATATTTTCCCTCGCCCTTGCTTCCTTCAACCATGCGCGTAGCCCAATATGAACCCAAAACTATATCGTGTCGAGGAACAGCGATCGGTGCGCCGTTGGCAGGTTTTAAAAGATTGCGTGATGCACGCATAAGTTCATGAGCTTCCCATTGGGCTTCTTGTCCAAGAGGAACGTGTACAGCCATCTGATCACCGTCAAAATCCGCGTTAAACGCAGGACAAACCAAAGGATGTATTTGAATAGCTTCACCTTCAATAAGTATGGGTTTGAATGCTTGAATACCGAGTCTATGCAAAGTAGGAGCACGATTCAATAACACATATTTGCCTTGAATTACTTCTTCCAAAGCTGCCCACACAACATCGGGAGTTTCTTCGATCAGGCGAGAAGCGCCACGAATATTAAATACGACCTCATCACGCAAAAGCACTGCTATAACAAAAGGTTTAAATAACTCAAGAGCCATTTTCTTGGGAATACCGCATTCATCAAGGGCAAGTTGCGGACCCACAACTATAACCGAACGACCGGAATAATCAACACGCTTACCCAACAAATTCTGACGGAATCTTCCTTGCTTACCCTTAAGCATATCTGCTAAAGATTTAAGCGGACGACGTAAAGCCGCAGCTTGAGCTCCATGACCCTTTCTTATCGAGTTATCTATTAAAGCATCTACAGCCTCCTGTAACATTCTTTTTTCATTTCGTTGAATAACTTCGGGAGCATTGATTTCCTGTAAATGCTTAAGACGGTTATTGCGGTTAATAACACGACGATAAAGATCGTTAAGGTCGCTTGTGGCATATCTTCCGCCGTCCAATTGGACCATTGGGCGCAAGTCAGGAGGCAAAACAGGCAAATCGGTCAATATCATCCATTCAGGACGCATCCTTGCTTTCATCAAACCCCTATAAAATCTGAGTTGGCGAAGATATTTTCTTCTTACTAAACCAAGTGAATTTTCTACTTTCTTGTTTATTTCTTTGGATACTTCCGAGAGATCAAGTTCAACCATAAGTTTACGGATAACTTCAGCGCCTGAACCGGCTTCAAAAACTTCGGCATAACGCAAAGAAAGATCAAAGTATTCTATTTCGCTCAAAACCTGAAACTTTACCAGGCGACCAACTTCGGCTTTTGCCTTGTCATACGCGGATTTCACCGCAGATTTACTTTGCTTTGTTTTGGCATCACGAGTCCTTTGTTTCATTTCGTTTTCTATCGAATTCAAAACTGCCTCGCGGGCCTCGGGATAAATTTTAGTTATAATATAACCGTTAAAATAAATAACTCGCTCAAGTTGCTGGACTGATAAATCCAAAGCCATACCTATACGTGAAGGCACGCCGCGCAAAAACCAAATATGAGCTACGGGAACAGCAAGAGAAATATGACCAAAACGTTCGCGTCTTACGGATGAACGTGTAACCTCAACACCGCATTTGTCGCAAATAATACCCTTGTAACGTATGCGTTTATATTTTCCGCAATAACATTCCCAGTCTTTCTCCGGACCAAAAATACGTTCGCAGAAAAGACCGTCTTTTTCAGGACGTTGAGTACGATAATTAATTGTTTCCGGCTTCAATACCTCACCATGCGACCATGTATTTATGTCATCGGGAGAAGCTATGCGTAAAGCTAATCCGGAAAAATCTGCGACTTTTGTGGAGACATCCATTGTTTTCTAAAATCCTAAACTCGAATTTCGAAACTCGAAACAATATTTAAATTAAAAAATCAAAATTATAAACATGTTTTGAAATTTATGACTTTAAATTTGTTTCGGATTTCGTGCTTAGGATTTCGAATTTACTAAGTATAATTTAACAACTGTCTATTTTTATCTATATACTGGAATGTTATGTTATTTTACTTCCCTTCCTGCTCCTCCGGAGGTGCCAATTGCACACCAAGAAGTTCTACGCCAAGACCCAAAGCTTTTAATTCGGCAACAAGAACATTAAAGGAAGCCGGAATGTTCGGACTCTTGATGGACTGATTTCTAATTATAGATTCATACGCGGCAGAACGACCCAATACGTCATCTGACTTAATGGTTAACATTTCTTGCAATGTGTGCGATGAGCCATACCCTTCAAGTGCCCACACTTCCATTTCACCAAAACGCTGGCCGCCAAACTGAGCTTTGCCACCCAAAGGCTGCTGAGTAATTAAAGAATAAGGACCAATAGAACGCATGTGAATCTTGTCTTCAACCATATGAATAAGTTTCATCATATATATGTAGCCAACTGTTACCGGCTTGGGGAACGCTTGTCCTGTATAACCATCAAAAAGTTTAAGCTTACCACTTTCTGGTAAACCGGCTTTCTTAAGTTCGCGTCTTATATCGTCTTCGGTTGCTCCAGCAAGTGCCGGAGTTTTTGCGTAAAATCCTAATTTATGAGCAGCCATACCCAAGTGCGTTTCCAGTATCTGTCCTATATTCATACGCGAAAGCACGCCCAAAGGATTCAAAACAATATCAACCGGTGTTCCATCTTCCAAAAAAGGCATATCTTCAACCGGCAGAATTTTAGAAATAACACCTTTATTACCGTGACGTCCTGCTAATTTATCTCCGATCGATGCTTTACGTAACTGCGCAACTTCAACTTGTACTGAACGGATAACTCCAGGAGGAAGTTTATCTCCTTGTTCGCGCGAGAAAACTCTTATTCCGACAATTCTTCCTCTTTTACCGTGAGGCAGGCGCAAAGATGTATCTTTTACATCTCGAGCTTTCTCACCGAATATGGCGCGAAGCAAACGCTCTTCTGCAGTTAGATCCGCTTCACCTTTTGGAGAAATTTTGCCTACAAGAATATCGCCGGGACCAACTTCAGCTCCGATATGAACTATTCCCTCTTCATCTAAATTACGCAGTCTATCTTCACCAACATTTGGAATATCCGGTGTAGTAATTTCAGGACCTAATTTTGTATCACGAACATCACAAATAAAATCTTCTATGTGTGCGGAAGTGAATCTGTCCTGTTGCACAACCCTTTCTGATATAACAATCGCGTCCTCATAATTTGAACCGCGCCATGGCAGAAAAGCAACTAAAAGATTCTGTCCCAAAGCCAATTCGCCGTTACTTATCGCAGGGCCGTCACTTAACACGTCGCCTTTCTTAATACGCTGTCCTACATCTACTCGCGGCTTTTGTGTGATAGCCGTATATTGGTTTGAACGCATGAAAACCTTAAGATCATACGCTTTCTGTCCGGCCTTACCCGCCTTCCCTTTTTGTTGAATAGTAATATGTGAAGCATCAACCGAATTAACAATTCCGTCTTCTTCGGCAATTATTACCTGTCCGGAATCTACTGCTGTCCGAGATTCAAAACCCGTACCTACCAATGGCGGGTCGGGCACAATACACGGCACAGCTTGACGTTGCATATTTGAACCCATCATTGCGCGTGTCGCGTCATCGTGTTCCAAGAAAGGAATAAGCGCTGTTGCGATACTAACTGCCTGTTGCGGAGCAACATCAATTAACTGAACTTCTCCTCTATGTACCTGAGAGGGCTCGCCATGCACCCTTGCTTCAACTCGCTCATCTTTAATTTTGCCGTTATTATCTATTTCAACACCGCCATGTGCAATTACATATTTTTGTTCCTGACTGGCATCAAGCCATATAATTTCATCGGTAACTTTATTCTTAAGCACTTTAACGTACGGAGTTTCGATAAATCCATATGGATTTAATCTTGCAAAACTTGCCAAATGTCCTACTAAGCCGATGTTTGGACCTTCAGGACTTTCAATGGGACAAATTCTTCCGTAATGGCTGGGTTGCACATCGCGCACATCAAGACCGGCGCGTTCGCGGGTCAAACCTCCCGGACCCATAGCAGATAAGCGTCGCTTATGTTCCAATTCAGCCAAAGGATTTTCATTATCCATGAACTGTGAAAGCTGAGAAGAAGTAAAAAATTCGCGAACGATAGCCATCAAAGGACGGGAATTAAGCAGTTGAACCGGAGTTAAAGTATAAATATCCAAAGTAGACATGCGGTCTTTAATTATTCTTTCCATTCTGACCAGACCAATTCGCAAACGGTTTTGCAAAAGTTCACCGAAAGCGCGTATACGTCGGTTGCCCAAATGATCTATTTCATCGGGTTTGGCTTGAGGGTCATTATTCATTTTAATTATTTCACTCACAATGCGGACAATATCGTCTACAGACAATACCCTTATGGCTTTGGAAATGACTTTGGGTCCTTCACCGGTCAAGCGTTCTTCCATCTTCCATCGGCCTACTGAAGACAAATCATAACGGTCAAAATTGAAAAACATAGCTTCGATCAGTTGTCTTGCATTATCTATAGTAGCCAGGTCCCCGGGACGAATACGCTTATATATTTCAAGTAAAGCTTCTCCTTTGTTCTTGGAGAGATCGCGTTTTAAGGTTTCATCAATATACTTTATCGGACCAATATCCACATTCTTAAATTTAGCTTTTATCTCTTCATTGGTTTCAAGTCCAAAAGCCCGCAATAAAACACTTACCGGGGCTCGTCTCTTTCGATCAATTTTTACACCAATAACTCCGTTAAGATCGGTATCAAATTCAAGCCAAGCTCCGCGATTTGGAATTATTTTGGAACCAAAAAGGCGCCATCCTCTTGTCTGCTGTAAAGTGAAAAATACACCCGGAGAACGTATTAACTGCGAAATAACTACACGCTCTACTCCATTGACAATAAAAGTTCCGCGCGGTGTCATCAACGGAAATTCTCCCAGATACGCGGACTGTTCCTTTACTTCTCCGGTTTTTTTATTTACTAAACGTAATTTAACACGCAACGTTGATTCAAAACTTGCATTGTGAAGACGAGCTTCATTTTCATTCCATCTGGGCTCTTCCAAAGTATAATCCAAAAAATACAACTCCAAATCTTTTCCTGAAAAATCTCTGATCGGAGAAACCTCATCAAAAAGTTCGCGCAAACCCACATCCCAGAACCATTGATATGATTCCAGTTGCAAAGAAATAAGATTTGGCAACGGATTTTGTTTGCGATTATATTTTGTAAAAACTTTTTGTTCTGTCAAATTTTGCATGTTAAATTTGAAATTTTATATTTTACAACAAAAAATGCCCCAAGCCCTTTAACTTTTTAGCCTTGAGGTTATTTATATAAATAATAATTTACGCGCTATGCATGATAATGAACGCTTTATTTTTTTAAAGCTTCTAAGTAACGCAGTCTGGTGACTCATTACTTAATTTTATATGCGCTTGTCCCGTTAGAAAATTGCGAGAATATCTCGATTATCTTATATAACATGCACAGTTAATCAAGAAGAATGGCCAAAAAAGATAACTACTTTTTTGGCTTTTTGATTTACTTGCAATTTTCTAACGGGACAGGCAAAACGTATAGTAGAAACGATTGCGCGTGCAATATCACAAGAAAGCATGGACGAGGCGGGCGTGCATTGCACAAAAATATCTTTTTGATACGCGGGGGGTATTATACCCCCATCAAAAACCTTGTCAAGCCCAGATACGGGGTCATACTTGGATCCTACAGGAATGACTATTTTACCTTTATTTATAAGTATATATGCGTTGTTCATAAAAAATTATTTAAAAGATACAAGGTACAAGATACAAGAACCAGACAATTCACCGGCTGGTGAACCAAATTCCAAATTTCAAAAACGCGTTTTTTGCGTTATGCGTTTCTTTTAACTTTCAAACGAATCTGAGTATGAAGGATCCAATTGCAATTGTGCCTGATGGCGTCTTAAGCTTTCCATAATGCCCAAAATAATAAATCCGGCTATAATATGCGAACCTCCATATGAAACAAACGGCAGGGGCAAACCCGTGACAGGTAAAAGTCCCAAATTCATTCCAATATGTATGGTTGTATGCGCAAAAAATAACAGAGCGCATCCGGCAGCAACAGACCTGATAAAATTATTGCTGGCAAAATAAGCAATGCGCAATATTCTCCAAAATAAGATCATAAATCCGAACAATAGTGCCGACGCGCCGACCAAACCAAATCTTTCGACTGATGCTGCAAAAATAAAGTCGGTAGTGCTTTCAGGAAGGAAATTTTGACTGGCTTGGGTCGGTTCAGATATTTTTTTGCCTAATAATCCGCCCGAACCAATAGCTATCATCGCTTGACGTGTGTGATATCCCCCGCCCTGCGGATCGTTAGCTGAGGCAAAAGATGTTAGGCGGCCTTTTTGATATGGAGCTAAAAACGCAAACCAACCTAAAAGAAAAATAAGCAACCCACAAACAGAAAGAAAGATGAATTGTTTTTTTGGCAGTTCAAGCAACAATAAAATGCCGAACCAAATCGAAAATAATACTACGGCAGCGCCGAGGTCAGGTTGAAGAAGCGCTATCACAACCGGAATACCAACGTAAATACCGGATATGAGTACGTGCCGGAATTGCTGCAATTCTGCGTGTCTAAACGAAAAATATTTACTGAGCAAAAGGATGATCGATATCTTCACAAATTCAACAGGCTCGATTGTAAAAGGACCAACATGAAACCAGCTTGAAGCTCCCCTGACCTTAATACCGACCAATAAAACTCCCAAAAGGCTTATAATTCCAACTATATATATAAACATCACCCAAACTGATCGTGTGCGCAAAAACCTCAGATCAAAAGATGCCAAAAAAAAGAATATCAATATGCCCAAGATACCGAAAGATATTTGTTTAATAAGCTGCAATTGAATGATTTGATCATCTTGGGCTGTAAAAAATATGGTCGCCAAGCCAAAAATAAAAAGGCTCATTGCTGAACCGATCAATAATAGATCAAACGAGCGTAAATACCTAATCATAATACCTTTATCGCATATCAAAAATTAAATATCAAATACAATAAATTTCTATGGATTTCAAAGAGTTTCAGAAATTAATTAAAACTAATGGAAATTAGTTGAAATTGATTGTCTGTTATATTCCAAATTCTATATTCTAACGAATTACTGGATTTAATTCCTGAAATTTCTCTCTGGTTCCATAATTGTTAATAAAATTTTCGTTCAAGAATACATTGGTATATGCACCCATTTCTACTTTAAAAACTTTATCGATAGATGTTCGCCAAGATACTCGAAATTCTCTTTTTTCGCCCGCGCGAACCGTGCGGGCCTCTGTACGTCTTACTGCTAATAATTTATCATTCTCTCCAAATAACAGAACCTGTATCTCGATCAAATCAAAATTATAAGGAGAGTCATTCCTTAAAACGCCTTTAGCCTCTGCAAATTCAGGAGAATTAACCAATACAGTATAAACTCTATCTAATATAACTAACCGCGGCGCAACAAAATTATCCTTTATAGCCTCCCAAGTAATATTTTTTAAACCAACTTGAACTTTCGCGCCAAGCTCCCCCTTTAAACCGTGTTCAATTACCCATTTTTCTGAAGCGTTCCCCGTATTCAAACCCGTCGGAAGAATAAAAGAAGAACCCAGACGAGAAGCTAGTTTTGTGCCGTCTGGAGCAAAAATTTCAATAAGATAATCGATCGCGCTTGCTCCGAAATTAGTATTGGGATTTGTTATTTTAAAGGCAATATCAAATCTGTTGTTTTCAGAAGGAATAAGAATAGCCGGATCCATCTGTAAAGATTCCGGCTTGCCCTGACAGCTTACGCATGAAGCACCGCAATCAACTCCTGTTTCTCCTTGATTTTGAATATTATCAAAACAACTAGGCTCTACACTATCTTTGGTCTGCAAATATAAAAAAACGCCGCCGCCAGCCACGAAAATAACAACAAATAATATAAAAATGCGTTTAATGGAACGATTGAACATTCCTGGAGCGTATAGCGCCTAGCGTATAGCGTTTAGAACACGTAACGAACTAAACGCTGAACGCTCTACACTGTACCCTTAATTATCCGGCAAGTACCTTTTAAGTGCTTTTACGTTTTCATCCTGAAACCTTACAGTTGCGCTACCGGTTTGGTTGTTTATAAATAAAACCTGGGATATAGATTTAAATATAAATCTCAAAGATAGACCAAAAACAATTAAAGAGATGACTATAACAATACCGAACATTATCGGGTAAGTAAGATTCTGCAATTCCGCTTTATCAATTTTTAATTCTTTCTTTTGTGTCATTTGTGTAGCGTGAAGCGTTAAGCGTTTAGATATTTTATCTGCTCTAAACGCTGGACGCCATACGCTTTATTTTAAGAACAATGTTCCATTCGCTTGCAATAATGCTGTTCCGTCAATACCGCCTTGAGCATCAATATTTATCGCCGATAAATTCATAAAATACGGGATAGAAGCTAATTCTTTAAATAGATCTGTAAATTTAACTCCTGTTCCTCCGGCATTCAATACTATGGCTATCTCTTTAGCGCTAATACTTGTCGAAGACGGCAAGGGTTCGCCCACAAATTTAATTGTCGTAAAATCCATTCCGGCTCTTTTTCCGGCCGCCTCAACATCAGAAACAAAATCGGGTAAATTATCCTGACCGGGAAGAAGCGCCTGAATTTTGAGCAATAAAGGATAATAATTATTATATTGCTGTTTAAGTTCTGCTGCCTGATTAATAATATTTGTTTGTGTTGAAATATTATTTAAAATAAGTGCAGTTTTTTGTGTTGAATTTACGATCTGGCTCCTGATAAAAAATATCAATAAAATAAATACAAATAACGCAATGAACCGCGCTATTAAAAACGGAGTTAAATTCTTTATTGAAAGTAATAGGGTTTCTTTTGTCATATGCCAGGTAGTAGAAATTCGACTAATTAATATAAAAATATTCTTTAAGCATTCGTTTCAATAAACGACTGCCTTGATTAGTTTTTAGATATTTTTCTCTTCGTTTAGCATCCTTCTTATTACGATAAGCTTCATAGTGCAAAATCTGCCAGGGAACATAGGGTTTTGTTGATAAAACTAGTCCGCGATTATGTTCTTTAAAACGTTTCTTCAAATCTTCTGTATAGCCTATATATAGATTACCATTTTTAAAACTTTCTAGTACATATACGTAAACGAACATAATCGCAGTCGAATTTTCACTACCTGGTTATGGTAAAAATAAAACTTGTGTATCCGGCAAATTAAAATTCAAAACAAATTGTCCTAATGCGCCGCTCTCAAAAAGATTCGGGGGTATACGTATGTCCCTACCTAAATCGTTATTTTGCAATGCGTTGCGGAAAGCAATTAAGTCTTGGGATGTTAGAACGCTACCTGTTATCTGTATTGATCCTGAAGAATTAAGATTAACCTCCGTTATTTTTAATCCGGATATTCCTGAAGATGAGGCTAATATTTTTTGATATATCAGATCCCAACGAGATATTTGAGAAGCAATACTTGCGGCTTTTGCGGAAATCTCATTAAATTCCTGCGCTGCGGCAATTGTTGAAGAAAGCTGTTCTGCGCTTCCTTGTAAATTAGCCAAACGATCCAAATTACTCTGCGATTCGTTGCGAATAAATAATAACGCTCCTCCAAAAGTTAGCGTTAAGGTAAAAGCGACAAGAAGAGCAAAGTTAATCGCAAGCTCCGCAAATAAAAAGGCTCTTCGGCGAGAATATGCTTCCTCGGTTCCCAATGGCATTAATGAAATAAAAGTATCTTTACTTAAAGGGACCAAACCACGTAAGGCTG